>Ga0326513_10000514_pt1 | contig 32952 bp, 41 predicted proteins | sample 2_2465_0518_D_FD_203654 | JGI IMG/M metagenome (GOLD analysis project Ga0326513, IMG submission 203654) | Bovine rumen microbial communities from UC Davis, California, United States - 2_2465_0518 | ecosystem: Host-associated > Mammals > Digestive system > Stomach > Rumen | place: USA...
TGTGCTGTTGCTTTTTACTGAAAGCTGCTACTAACGACTCATAAATCTACCCTTAATCGTGTATTGGATGATAGTTGCGGATTTTAGGTCATTAACCAGGATGATCAGGGTAATATAACCCTTCACTCACTCAATCAATCACCTGAATATTGCGACTTCACCCTCAATCTTGATGAAATCTATCGCCTGTTCAACGTAATTGAAAAGAAACCTAAAAAAGTGTCATTTGGAAAATAAATAATGTCTAAACCTTAGACCCCTTTTTAGAAAAAATATGGAAAATTAAAAACCCTAATTTATAATCAATTAATTATCAATCACTTAAATTGCCACAACCGATACCTGGGGGGCGCGAGGTCGCTGGTTCGAGTCCAGTAATCCCGACTGAAGTGGTAAGAGATTGAAATTCAATATCTTACCACTTTTTTTAAAGCCTTTAAATATCGTTTTTGGCATTAAAAAAAACGAAAGAATTGCACTATTTTCTACATTTTTGCACCATTTTGCACTAAAAAAGTAGAAAAAATGTGGAAAATTTTAGGGCGGTTCTTCGGAAAGGAGCAAAGATGTCAAAAGTAACAATTATCCACGATTGCAAGAGATTGCGCAAGGATGGGACCGCGCCACTGAAAATGGTCGTCAGGCATGGAGATATCAACATGCAAATTGCAGCCGATATGTGCATCATGCCGGGACAGTGGAATCCCATAACGTCTGAAGTTGTCGCCCATCCACGTCGGCGACAGATGAATGAATACCTAAAAGCGAGAGTCATCAACGCTGAGATGATTATCCAACAATTACGACTGAACGGCAGAAGGATAACGGCAGAAGTCCTTCGCAAGTGCATAGAGACTGGCGACGCTGATGCCGGCAGTACCGGCTTCATGGAATTCTACCGACAGATAGCGTCAGACGAGACAAAGAGCCCACGAACCAGGGAAATATACGAGGCAACAAGGAAAAAACTTGTGAAGTATGCTGCCGATACCAAAGTTAACCCGGAGTATTGGACATTCGAAGATATCACCCGTACATGGGTGTCTAAGTTCGACAAGTGGCTTATGGCTACGTCACCATCCAGGAACGCGCGAAACATCCACATCCGCAACATACGCCATGTGTGCAATGAGGCTGTTGCCGAGCACCTCACATCATTCTATGACTTTAAGGCAGTTCACCTAAAATATGATGAGACACCAAAACGATCGTTAACTGTTGAGCAGTTGCGGGCGTTCTTCGCCTTGGAAGTTGAGCCGTACCAAGTGAAATACCATGATATGTTCAAGTTGATATTCTATCTTATAGGCATCAATACCATCGACCTGTGCCACCTAAAAAAAGAAAATATCAGGGAGGGGAGACTTGAATATCGACGCAGCAAGACTTCACGCTTGTACTCAATCAAATTGGAGCCAGAGGCCATTGATATAATTAATAGGTACGCGGGCGATGGTGACTGGCTGCTCGATATACTTGACAGGTATAAAAATTTCAAAGATTACACCCACCGCCTCAATGAGAATCTTCAGGTTATGGGTAACGTTGAAATTGGTAAGCATGGAAAAAAGACAAGGAATGCGATGTTCCCGGAACTGACAACATACTGGGCACGTCACTCATGGGCGACCATAGCAGCATCCTTGGACATACCAAACGAGACAATTGCGGCTGCCTTAGGCCATACATATGGCAATAAGATAACATCCATCTATATCAATTTCGATCAGAGCAAGGTGGATGTCGCAAATAGGCGTATGTTGGATTGGGTCCTATATGGTAAAAAGGAAAACCGCCCGTAATGGGCGGTTAATAAAATCAAGTATTCTGCTCAAGTCCTCCGTTTCCGATGAATTGGAAAGAGCCTTGCACAAGGTTGCCGATGCTGCTTGTCTGCTTGCACGTCTTGAGAATTGCATCACCTTGTATGTAGTCGGTGCCTGCCTGGTCCTGTATGCGTAATTTATATGTTTCGCCTACAGTCAACAGGTCATCGAGGTTAGACACTGCTGATATGAGGTAACTCACGTTAAGGCTCCATTCTTTGCGGCCTGCAATGTAGCATTTCCATTCGCCTGTCGATGGTGATGACACCTCTATTGTCTCACATCCCGATTGTATCTCATTCGACTTGGTGGCAGCAATTGCCGTATAACTGCTGCCTACCTTCTTGGTTACTATGATATTAAGTCCGTTCATAATTTATTCTGTTACATCATTACCGTATGTGAATTCACCAACTGAATTTGCATTCCCGAACAACTGACCACTCACCTTGTCATACATATACCCTACACCATTCTTGCGCACTGGTATGAAATCACGAACAAGGTTCCCATTATCCCATATCTTACAATAATACACTCTGCCTTGAAAAGGTGTCGAAGCACTTTGCGATGAACCCGAAACATTCATCAAAAGCAGATTGGTCGGCGTGGTAAAAGAACCATCCATACCAACATTACTTGATACGCCGTCCAATATACAATATGACTTATCGATGGACAATATGTGGTTAGTGTTAAGACTGATATTCTTCGATGCAGAACGATTGCCAAATCGTTGGGATGCCGCACTTGTATGAATGTACAATGTTATACAAGTTGTCGTGTTACTTCTTGAACCAAGAAGGTATTTATATGTAGCGGATGCCTTAAATGAGACCTCAACTTTTGTATTTTGGTTACCTACAATGCCTGTGTCTATCCACTGTGTACCACTGCTTTCAAGATACTCTACTTTCGCATCGTATTGGCGTTCCTCTGATGGCATTTTGACAATTGATAATTCATAGATATCATCCCATGGCGAAAAATTAACAGATAGCACCATCCATCCGTTATCTTCGCCTATAGTGAAGTTCTGAAGGTATAACTGAGAAATGTCGAATCCGCTTGTTGTCTTCTTGACAGTAACCGTCAGGCATTTTTTTGATGCGAACATGTACGAATAATCATCCTGTTCGGAGATGTGTCCGCCGATAATTCTACCTTCGTTATCTACATAATCGTGGAACAGACATTTAACATTCGTGTTTTTTTCTGTGCCTGCCACCTTAATAGTCCTTAGTCCTTTGTCTTCGTATAAGTATGCGTTAAGTGGGTTGCCGCGCACACTGAGCGACAGTTTCGTTATGGGGTCTCCCCAGTATGTTTGTGTGCGGTAATTAGCCAGGATGCGCACTGTCACAGGCTCAGATGTAGGGTATATATCTTCAATGATATAACCTTTGTCTGTTGTGTATGAGAATATATCGATGATTGTCGGTGTGTCAGTCCATGAGGCAGCACCATACTGATTCGTCATTAAGTATTTGCTTCCACTCTGTATCTGTAGCCTGTAACAGAACAGATGATCAAGCGTATCCATTATGAAACTGAACACCGTGCGAGGTACCTGCCCGAATGTATATTCAAAAAGTGGCGTGTCGCTCACATTGTTGATGTCTTGGATATGATATGACAGGTCTATATATTCGCGATTACCATCACCGCATATCCTCACCATATCGCCCTGTGTAGAATAGCCAGAATATGGCGATGTGTCATCCGATTGTAATACACTATAAAATTCTCCACCCTGAGCGATAGGTAGAGGATGAAAGAATAATACTTTTCCGACGTTATACAATGTGCTTTCCGGTGTGAGAAGGCTTGCTCTTTTCAAGTCCATATTCACCTCTTCAAGCAGGCTGCCGTAGTTGATGTCAATTCTGCCGAGCGGTGCAATGTGTGAAACCTTCCCGTCATCGTCTGCTGGTGTAAATATGTTGTCAAACGTGGCATATTGTTGTTGCGATGATGTTCCAGTGTATGACGTGTCATCAAGACTTGACACTTGCATTTTTACCCATTCTCCGTCATATCCGGCTTTTTGGAAAAGCAGCACGTTGTTTCCATTTCCATCGTTGGTGTCGTGCGCGATAAGACCGTACAGATTGCAAAATCCCTCAATTACTTCAAGATATGAAAGCGGAGAAAAGAGGTCGTTCTTCCCGAATTCATAATCACTGTTAAATGGACATAGTGTGCGACAGTTGACAGAGACCTGCAATGGATTGACAGAATTCTCAAGCAGCAATGCGGGTACAATGATGTGTGTGAATCCCAGATCAGTGCATATTTCCTTCATTACATTACCCAATGTCTCTGTTCCTGAGGTTTCTCTGTTGGTCATGTATCTATTGCCGGCTGTACCAAGAAGTGACACAATTGGCAATGTCATCTCCCTTGGGCCAGGCTCATATGGCTGGTCAAAATCCTGAGCCTGTACAAATCCACTGAAAGCCACGCATCCATCATAAGTGACGACCACCGTGATGTCGGTGTCCTTGGCTGGGTGCATTGCATCTAAGTCGCCGAATGATGGCTCAATGATACGGATGTTACCTGTTCGCCATCTTACCACTTCAAGCAAGTTGTCGCTGTCGGTCTCATCCCATGTCACAGGATCTGCTGCACCAGTGATGACGGTACCGCCACCACCGATGTCAATGACACAATCCTTGCCGCTGATTGACTTAAAATTAACAGTCCATCCCATATCAGTCAGTTAGGTTTTTAAATAATTTTCTTGCAGTAGGATATGCCATAACTCCCAACACTAACACTGCGATGGCTATTACCCATCCACTGGCATAGATAGCATATCCTATTCCACCGACTACGCCAATAGCGTATAGGAATAACCCGAAAAAACTAATGTACTTTTTCATCTGCTTGTTATATATTCACCTCGCCCATGGCGACGGCTGTTGTTATTCAATACCAGGCGGATTTGCTCGCCTGAGATGACGGCCTCCATCTGCATATTACCCATGCCGCCTGTGAGCTGCGATGCTATGTTGCCCTGGGCGGCTTTGTTGAGAATGAGTTCGCCTGCATTGGCCCATACTGGAGTTAGATCAGAACTAAAACGACGGCCACCTACATACATGCCATTTGCTGCATGTGGAACGATACCACCGCCAGCAAGGAACGTTCCAATTACAGGTACAGACTTAGCACCTTGAATAGTTGTTATAATTGCCACTAATGAACTAATACCAGTTAAGATACCTGCAACAATTTGCACACCGTTGATGACCTTCGACAGCCCATCAGGTATGTCAATACCTAATTTTTCAATACCATTCATAATGCTGCCTGTTGCCGATGATATGTTATTAAGCAAGTTTGCGGTATCCTTAATGGAATCTTTCGGCACTCCGTCAGAGACACTTCCTGTCTTCGTGTTAAGTTGTATCGGACCTTTTCCTAATTCAGCAAGTTTCTTATTAATCTGTTCTATGACAGTCTGCCAGACATTATCCAATATGTCATCACCTCCGACTATTGCATCCCATAGTGCCTCACTGTCGATACCAGCAGCAGCCATGCTGATACCACGATTAGCCATTTCAGTTATTAAGTTCTGAAATGTAGTTGCATCGAGGATGTTGGCAGCAGTCTTCATGTAGGCCTCTGAGCCTATATCCATGCCGCTGAGATCTCCTTGCCATTCTTTTATTGTGCGTCCGATAGATGTGCTGCTCATGCCAGATATACCTGTGACAAATTTCACCGTTTCCTCCGTTTCGCCACGCAGGTTTTTCATTTGCTTTGTAACGAATTCAATCTGTCCGGCATAATATTCCCAGTCGTTATTATTAGTAACAAGTTGCTGCTTTTCTTGCAATTCCTTGAGCCAGTTCGTATAGTATGCCATTGAGCCTACAGGTGCATCTTCCTTGATTTTGCCATTCATTCTGTCAAGTTCCTGCGACACACCTTCGATTTGTACCTTAATCTTTGCACGGCTATCATCGTCGGCTGCTGCCTTGAATTGTTTGTTTAGCGTTTGCAGTTGTGCTTCATAGGCATCGATTGATCCGGCGACAGGTACATATATAGGCTCATTCTTTGTAGTAACGCCGCCACCAGTTCGACCGGCGCCGCCTCCTCTTTGGTTAACATAACGGGCATCTTGCTTGAGTACATTGTATGATTGTCCCAACGCGTTGAATGAAGCAGTAAGATATGGTGAGTATTGTTGTCTCCATTCATCAGTGAAAGTGTCGAGTATTTTCTGTTGAACATTTCTCGTGTCTACTTTTCTGTATTGTTGATAAGTGCTTGCTGCTGGTGTTGCTCCGCCCGATGTGTTCCACGTCTTATTTGTTGTCCCACTGCTCACATATGTGATTCTACCCCTCGCATTTGCTCTTAGTTTTTCAAAATTATCCTCATCGTGAAACGTCGTCATTAATTGGTTAAATTGATTCTTTGTCAGGACAATACCTGATTTCGCCAATTTCGATTCGACCTCTTTTTCAAATGCAATCCAGTTTAGGCCTGCCTCCGTCCTATATGCTTTTTGCAGACGCGGTTCAAGTTCTTTCAGTTCTTGTTGCGCTTGCCTTCCGGCATCACTGTTTGCTCCTTCGCGCCGTATAATTGTTTGAAGTTGTGTCTGTCGCGCTTGCAACTTCGCCCTTTCAGGATTAATGATCGTCATCACTGTGTTCAAGTTATCAAGCGCATCATATGCTTCACGGGCTTTCCTAATTACACTGTCAAGCCTCGAAAAGAAACCGCTAAAATTACCCGTATTAAGCGCATTAACGAATGAATCATATACAGCACGAGCAGATGCGACAGTCCTTCCCCAGTCATCAACATTACTCTCGCTACTGAAGAATGCATCCTTGACGACTTTCAAAGCCAAACCTGTTGCTGATAAGCCAGCAGTTAATTTGCCAAGTGAAGAAACACTGATACCAGATTTTTTCGATATCGAATCCATAACACCACCTAACCCGCTGCCTTTCTCCCCGGTTTCTTTCATAGCATCACCGGCACCATACAATTCTTGCTTGGTCTCCGAGATACGGCCTTTAAGCGTTTCAAGCGACTGAGACATCGCCTTGCCAAAATCGGATTGCTGCTGCTCTTGTGTCAGGCTGTTGTAAGCCTTTGCCACGTCATTGTAAGCCGTAACAAGTTCCTTCAGTTTGTCTTTCGTGTTCGTCGCTGTCGTGGCAATGTCACCGAATGACCTTGCGGCTTCCATATTGCCCTGTGCGAGTTTCTGAAAGTCACTGCCAGCCTTCGACGCGTTCTTTGCAAACTCCGAAAGGCCATTTGCGGCGTTGCGGAGTTGGGAATCATATTGTGTGGTTTCCAGTTTAAGCCTGGTGATTACCTCTGCCATATATTATTATTTAAAAAGTCCTTGAACGATTTTGTCCACTAAATCCTGCAACATGTCGGCGGCATTCTCAAGATATGACTGTGATGCAGAACCGAACCAGTCACGACCGCTAAATCCATCGCGGTTTCCACCGCCTGCCGCCGTTCGCAAGTTATGTTTTGTACCTTCCTTATCTGTATATGAGTGTATCTTTCGCCCGCTAACACCGGCATTGATAAATCGCAGGATAAATCCACGGTCACTGCCCTGGTAGCCTTCAAGTTGCTTTGTCCGCTCAGACCTTCCCCACCTATTGCCGCCTCTTTTAGGCAGCCCCTTCAGTGGCTTCTGATAGTTTCCAGGATTGCCTGCCCTTCTCTTGCTCAGGATGTTGACCTGGCCACCGAGAATACGCCTGTATATGCTTGTGCGCACGGCTTTGTATGCCTGTCTTGGGTCATTGTCGATCACTTTACCGGCTTCTGCCGACACAGACTTTTGCACTTCCCTGAACACCTTCTTGATGGCCGCCTGAACTCTCTTGCGAAATTCGGGGTCATCGCTCATCATCCTTTGCAATTGCTTGACTTGCTCTTGGAATCCTTCTGTCTGAAATGATGCATCAATATTAGCCATAATATATAAACCCCAGTTATAGGGACTGGGGTTTACTTGATATTGGCATCATTAAATGATTGTATTTCCTTGAGTAGTTCTTCGCGTTCATCATCTGTGATGACGACCTTATCCTTTTCCCAGGGGAATTGTATAAGGTCCTTCGGTGTATTAAGTCCTGCCTTTTGCATCCCATCGCCGCCGACGAACGACATCATGATGTAATATGTTGACCACCTCGTGCTACTCCACAAGTCCCTATGCCGGCGATAATAGCCACGTTCTATAAGGTATAAATCACAGAATGACAAATCATAGAGATATTCATGCCGGTTATATCCTATTTCGCCCACAAACTTGCTATATCGCTCGTGGGCGTTCAGGCGTTTTTTGGCTCTTCTGGCTCAGGTTCCTCACTCTCGGCAAGTTTTTCGACGACAGACGGAATACTATACCATTCATTCCTCAACTCAACGACTACCTTCACGATTTCCACTAGATCTGTGGGCGTTGCATCGTACAGCAGATCTTCTGCTGTAATAGGTGGCTCTTCGTTGTTCTTGGAATATGCCGATACAATAGCAGAGATGGCGAGGGCTATAACATCCTCCTGCCTCTTGAAATCAATGTCATAGATGCTTTTTGAGCGAATTTGCTCGAATCCATTCTCGGCAGCAGCGCAATAGCGCACGCGTACATCCTTGCCCAAAATGTGAATTGTCTTTTCTTTCATAATTCCGTTTTTTTGTGATTAAAAAGCCATGCTGCCACTATCATACGACATCAGCAGCATGGCAGATGGTAGATGCTAACTGGCGATGGTGATGGCACCGTAGCCATTAAGAGTTGCGGAGTAAGTCGCGAATTGTCTGTTCTGGCCTACAGGGTTAACGCTTGTAATCTTGCAGTCGCCAGAGGCGATGCTCGTCCCTTTCACGCGGTTATTTGCTCCACTGAATATTGCAAGTTCCCATTGCAGTGGGGTGTCGGTCATCTGTGTCAAGAAGTCATTCAGTGTCTGTGCGGAATCGGCATCTGTGCCAACACCAATCATGGCCGTAATCTGAATGTCGTAACTTTTTGCCGTTACCTCGAACTCATCCCACATTCCGGCTACATCGGTACTGTCTTTTGTTGTACTGTTCTCAGTTGTCGCAGAAGCGTGGAAAGTAAAATCTGTTGCCAGGGCTATGACCTTTTTCTGTGAGGTCTGCCCAACTGTTTTCGACAATAATAGTCTTAGATGTTGTCCTTTATCCATGTGTTACGAAAGGGCTCCTGTTCCCTGATAAGTAGTCGAAATTGAGATAGTCGAACGGTTATTAGCCTGAATTGAGAGGTCTGTCAGCAGTGCCTGGCCGCTTCTTGCGAAGTCGGCATTGGCTGCTGTGCGGTTCTGTGATCCTGCCGTTGTCTCGGTCTGGTCAAATCCGACAGACACGGCAGTACCGGCATTGAATCGTGTGAGCAGTGCCTTTATAGTGGCAGCAGTTGCATCATAATTGTCCACTTGCACCTGCCACGACTTCGACACCATCTGTTCCGATGTGTAGTCCGATTCCGTATCTTTTGTTGAATTATCCTCCATGTTGCCAGTTATCTGTATCGAGCAGTTAACTGCTTCATTAACGGCATCCGAGTTTACAAAGACACGAAAGTTCTGACCCTTGATTTTTTGCAAAGCCATATTGATAAGAATTTAGTTATGATTGTTTATCTTTAATTGTAAAACGTTGCCAGAAGCGGACACAAACGGGATCAAATTCGATGATTCCCTGTCCGATAATACATTTGCCCGATAGTGCTGCCTTCACTTTGTCGCGCAGTTCTATCGCCTCTTCCTTGCTGCTTGCGCGCGTTTGTAGACAGTCATCACCGGCCACGATTGCAGGTGCCTTCCATGCATCCTTGACATCGCCGACTTTCATCTTTAGCGACTTGTCGATTATTTCGCTTATTTTCTTTTTGTCCATATCCGTTATCTGTTAGTGTCGCATTGATAGTTGAGGACCATCCAATAACACGGTTTGTCTGGGTCATAGTTGATGCGGGTGGCAGAGAAATGATAATCTATCGGGATTAGGTCGCCCAAGTCCTCTGTTTCTATATCATAATTTACAAAGAAATCATGCACAGCGTCGCGTATCATCTGTGATATTGTCCCCAGTTGTCCCCGCGTGGTGGCAGCAACCTCAATGCCTATGGTCACCGTGTCTGTGTCACCCTCATAGTCATCCTTGGTGCCCTGGTCGTTGTCTGTGCCCTCGTTCATGATGATGATGTATGGCACCGGCACATTGTCAGCATCCTTATCCGGCAATGGGATTGCAGTGTTATACAGGCGTGGCTTCGGGTGAGGATTGTATGATGTTGGCTCTGGTGTCACAAGCGCGAGCAGGTCGCCGTTGCTCATGATTGCTGCTTTGAATATATTATCTGTCAGAAGACTCATATATTTTTTGTTATAAGAGCCAGAGGGCTGATATCTCATACCCTCCGGCAGGAATTATGATCCGAAAAGCAATTTATCACTTACTAAACCATATATTACATTTAAAAGTTTACCAACCTGTAGGGGCCACCTTGTACCCACTGGCAAGCGATAATGGGTGTTATGGATTGTCTCATGGCTACTCATTTAAATCAATCCTCTCATAATCTCGAAGGTATCCCTCTGATGTTGCAGTTGTTCCAACCCTAGTCAACAATGCAGCATTGTTGACGGTGTCTAGTGCAACAACTGTCAGGGCATCCCTTGTTATATCACTGTTATCATCTGACGTTGGCACGTCACTGGTCGCATATTGTCTTGTCGTGGAATCGGTGTATCTTGCTATTATTGACCACAGCCCGTAACTATTCTTAGTAATACCGTCTGAATGAGTATGTCCAGCAATGAAGCACATAAATTTAGTACCACTATTCTTTTCACTGAAATCATAATTAATAGTGAAACCTGGCTTTGATGAGAAAGTTCCCTTGTAACTGACTGCTATGCTGCCACTCTCACCTTCATTAAAAGCATCTACAAGTTGGCCAATATAGTCGCCATTCATCATATTAAATGATGATGGAGTCCCTCTCTTAACGCAGAATTTCTTGTCATACTGGTACTCTTCATAGCCTTGTGATGCAGGTATATGAGTAACGATTATGACACTATAGTCTTGTGGAGTACTTGCAAGTGTAGACACCAGCCAGTTCATCTGCGTCTCACCTATATACCTATATCCTCTTTCTCCAACAGTCCTAAGACCTGAATCGGTGGAACTTGTATGGGCAGACTTGCATCTGAAACTGTTTCCCGTGTACATATCAATATTGACAAGGTCATCCACGGCATAAGCATGACTTGCTACCCATAGAGGATTTGAGGAATCATATGTAACAGGTTCCCAGTTGCTATTGCTCGCTATTGTAATAGGCTCATCAAACTCATACAAGAATATCGCCCTGATATTAAAGTCGGTGAAATCATGATAATAATATGGCTTGCCTTCCTCATACTCACCCTCTGCAAGATTGCCGACATACGGTGCTATAAGATTGTTGTACAATACATCAGTTGACTTGACCATGTGAAGTGATACACCATAGCCAGCATCATGGTTGCCAATGACTGAGAATACGGGTTTCTCGCAAGTGCCCACCACCTGGTTGAAAGCGTCAAAGGTTCCCTGACCGCCATACAGTTCTGGGTAGTCACCAAGGCAGAAGAGTGCATTAATATATTCACACTGGTTGGCGAAGTCAACGGCATTACGCAATGCCTGCCAGTCTTTGTGAACATCAGTAGCAATAAGGAATTGAAACCTATTGCCACGAAGTGAAGCACCTCTTAGAATCTGTATCTTATCCTTGTTCTTGCTGTAGATGTCGGTTGGTGATGTATTCGCGGCTATCTTATAATCAATATTATTGTCTACTTTGATTCCCCTCCAGACTTCAATATTATTGACAAGCAAAGCAAAACTGTCTGCATCAGACAATCTTACACTTAGAGATACATATTTTGTTGTGTCAGAAGTAACGGTTATCTCCCTGTTATTCTCCATTGCGCTATAAGACTTCAAAGTCCCGTCATCATAATATAAGCCAGCGACTTGTGGTGTTATAGTGCCAGCGTGAATATCGGACGGGCACTTGTACTTAAAGGTGTCTCCAACAGTGACTGGTATGAGTACAGAAACTGCCCATGACGTATTGCTGACAAGAGATGGTGTGCGATTGACATACTTGCCAATAACGCTGTAGTAGTTATACACAGGAGCAATTATAGACTCAATATCTTGGTCTACTGCAACCTTGGCTGCATTCACAGTGCGACGTACATAGGCACTTGTTGGCAGTGTCAAGTCGCCGTTAACATCTGCCAACTTGAGGTCTACGCCATTGCGTGTAATTATACAATTCTGCTGATAACTCTTGATGTGTCCAAGAATCACATACCCATCAGACGCTGCTGTATAGTGATTGCCTTTGCTTGTCGCATCTACATAAGTCCTGTCAGATACAACAGTACCAGCCTCTGGATATGTTGCGCAGAATGCTTGTACAATATAATGACTGCTTGACAACTTAATGTAACTGTCAACACGGTCACCCGCCTTAACCTTAACAACATGGACAATTCTATTGCTCGTCTCACCAACCACGGCAGAACCATTCCTGTCTATGTGTATGTCCGTTCTATCCTCATATATATCTTCAAGGCTTCTGACGGAAGAGTTGAGAATTCTGAATTGAACGTCCGTGAAATAAGTGTTCCAACGGGATATTCCGAAGAAGCCATCTTGTTGTGCAACCCAGACAAAGTCAATCGAATTAACGCCCGTGAAAATACCCGCACCAGTGTTGTCTACTCCTATTGCTGGCTCTTCTGCACTGAAACCATACTTAGGGTTTGCGGTTGTTGAACTTGTCCCTGTTACCCTTATAACTTCTCCTTTATGTACACGTACATAAGTAATCCGATAACTGCTCTTAGTGCTGATTTTGCCTCCATCTCCATCATATTGAATGCCATCCTTAGATGCCGAAGGAATACTAATGAATGATGAACCAACATTACCAAGAGCCTCCGTTACAGCCTTCTGTGTCATTGCGTTGGCGTCATTCAAGCCAGTTGTGTTTTCAAGTGTGGCAAGGATATTGCCAGTTTGAGGGTCAAATACTGCTGATGCTCCCTGAGGACCTTGTGGCCCGACAATAGACTTTCCATTCCTCACCCTGACAGCAGTCGTGTTACCGTTGTCTTGTGTGATTGTGGTCTCATTCACTCCTTCTGGGTCCAGGCTTTCGGTGGTCTGCTCGACACTTGCAATGCCATTGCCACGAAGGTTTTTGAAATCGAGTGTGAGTTTGTTATGCTCATAGGTCGGGGTGACCGTTGGCTCGCCATAGTTGTCGTCGATGGTGGCATCCACTTCATCCAACGGGGAATCTGAATAACGATATGACACTACCTGAGTGATGTCGTACCAGTCACTCGACACCTCGACAACTGAGGCTCCTTCCACCGTCGCACGGGTGTAGCGGATGAGACTGTCAGCATAAGTTGCCCAAGTCTTGCCGTTGCATTTACCCTTGACTTCAAGGCCATAGCAGCCGGCATTGCGACCATCCACCCATGGCACTTGGATGATAAGTTCCTCATCTGCTATCTCATACTCAAGCGCAGTGCGCTTGCCCAGGGAATTGACCAAGTTCGCCACAATGTCAGTGGAAAGTGATGGGTCAAAGACCTCGCCATCAAATTCCAGCCTGTCATGCAGCACTACGTCAGTGCCACATGTGATATTAAGTTGCTGTCGTTGTATCATAACTATATATATATTTCCATTTCGCTGAATCAAAGCCGTGGGTTTACCTTTTTCAATTCCCAATAAATTCACCCACAAAAAAGCCAGGCTGTGAAGCCTGGCTAAAAATGAAAAGTAGCAAAGAGTATCCGAAGCGGTTAGAAGTCGCTTGAACTCTGGGCACCCACAATCTTGTACAGGGCGAATGCCTGGGGCTTGTGTGGGTTGTTGTTGTCGCCACCGTTCACCAGTTTCGACAACTCAGTCATTGAAATGTTTGTGTTCAGTGTGACAACGGTCTTGTTACGAGCAGCCACGGCAGCAGAAACAGAATCAGTGGTCAGGCGAACCTCTCCGTGCTGTTGCAGTGCGAAGTAATCCCAGCAGCCGATACCGATAAAGTGGTCGGTGCCATCTTTCACGAATTGGCTATCAGAATTCAACTTGTAATCGATGTACTCAGAGACGGTGTAGGGATAGCCTGCAAGCAGACCATTCTCGATGATGAAACCGGCAGAACCGCTTCCGGCAACCTTCGGGGTGGCCTTCAGAATAGCCTCAGTGGTCTTGTCGACGGTAATCACGGGAGTACCCTGGGAAACAGGGAGAGCAGCAACAGCCTCGAGAATATTCTCGAATGTTGGATAGAGTGTTCCGGCAGTCACCTCAGCGAATGGGCCCTTATTGCCAGTGAAGGCAGCATGTGAGTAGACCTTCTTAGCGAGATAGATTGCCAGGGCCTTGCGAATCTTGTACACCACGAAAGCGTAGATGTCGAATGCGGCATTATCGATGGCATTGTTGGAAATGCCAATCTGGACACCAACACGGCGGCTTACGGCTTTCACGTTGTCGAAGTTCAGGCTCTGCTCTGATAGGGGTGCGATTTCACCGGCCTCGGTGATCTCAGCGTCGTCGATGCTGTATGGCCAGAGGTCATCACCGATTACACCGGTCAGCATGTTCAGGCTCTGGGGGAGGTCAAGACCATCCACCTGGGTGTCGATCAGGTCCTCAATCTTGAGGTTGATGGCACCAGAGTTTTCGATGGTGTTGGTCACGTTGTCACCTGCCTTTGAAAGCAGAATCACGGTGTCGGCAGCGCGTGAGGACTTCACGGCCTTGAAATACTCGCGGAGTTTAACAGATTTGTTATCCTCTTCGCGCATCTTAGCGAGTTGCTCGGCGGTTGCATTGTCTGCAAGCGTCTCACGATTGCGTACATGCTCACGGACGAGAGCATCGTATTCACGCTGCTCATCCTCGGTGAACGAACGTTTCTCACGATTGGCAGCATCTTCGATACCTGCCAGGCGGTCCATGATTTCACGGTTGCGAACCTGGAGCGCGGTCTTTTCGTTTTTGTTCATTTTAAAACGTTTTAAAAGTTAAATAATAATTAGTGAATAGTCTTACATTATGTCGTCAAGCATACCCATTCGCGTCAGTTGCCTCTGGCGGCGGGCTTGCTCTTGTTGCATGCGGATTTCGGCTTCACGCTGTTCTGCCTCGCGGGCGGCCTGTTCTTCAGCCTCACGGGCGATTCTCTCTTCTTCTGTTTCCTGGTGGTTCTGCTCATACAGTTCGCGGGCGTTGACACTCGTTTGCCTGTATGCGGGATCCATTCCGATTGTGAGGGCTGTGATGCCCTTAAAACTGTAGTGCCTTACCACGATGTCATCCTTTCCGCGCTCGTCCACCTCGTATTTGTCGGGGTAGAATTCAAACGAACAGCCTGAATAGTCACCACGGCGAACCATCTCAAGACAACGGTCGCCAAGGTCGCATCTGGGTGCCTCGAATTCGAAATCAAGGCCATCCTCTGTCAATGACATGCGCAGAGAACCTTTGCCCTTGTTCCACCTTGCAACAGTCTGCTTGCGGTCGTGCAGCATGTTGACCTTGATATCCTGTGTCATCAGGAAGTCCATCGTCACAGCCTCCGGCTTAATAATTTCACGAAACCGCATGCCGAAGTCATCAAGCAGAACGGATTCAGCGTTGAAGACGATTGCACGGCCATAAATCGTGCGTGATTCGCCCGTATCCTCCCGAACGGCTAAAAAGCCGTCAAGTGTTCTAATTTCATTGTTCATATCGTACAAATTTTCATTTACTTATCAAGTTATTGTCAGTTCCGGGTTTACCGCTTGCAATCACTGCCATAGTTCTTTGTGCTCTTCGAGCCATGCCTTTTGCTGTTCAAGGTCATTTCTCCTCCACGATCCACTGCCATAGTGTACCATCAAAGGCTTGATATCCATATGCCGCCCGACAAGTTGTGGTTTCTTGTTCCGGATATCCTCAAGCAGCACGGCACCTGTGTCATACCAGTTATTGATGTTGTAGTATCCAGGCAGCAGCCCGTAAGTTCGCTCAGGGTCAAAGTATCGCGCACCGGCAGCCACCAGCACAGGCACATTCATAAAGCAGAGCAACGGCATAATCCTGCCTATCTGGTAGGGGTTGCGGTATTGATGCATCACAACATGACCGACGGCAGCGCGGTCGTACATGAACATGTGATCGACACTCTCACGAAGTAAGATATCACTCTCCATCAACAGGAATCCCTGTGGTATAATCTTCCACAATTCCTGAACGGTCCGCATGTGTTTTGCACTGCCGAAACCACATCCACCAGCGCAACCTATCCCTTTCTCCCTTCCTGGGAACTGAGCCAGGAACTTGTCGAAGTCGATAACCTGGCCACAGGTATTGTCGATGATGGTCACGCCCTTCATCCGCTTTTTGAATGGCCGGCGGTCGGAATTGTCGAACACGGTCACATGGTAGTCTTTACCTCCATGCTTCCTGAGCGATTTAATTGCTGCTGTTGTCAGTTCTGGCGTGTTATAGTGGATAATCGCCACTTCTCTGATTGCTTTCTTCATTGGTCGTTAATTACGGCTTGTGCAAGGAATTGTATAGTGTCATCCTGCTTGTCTGGGTGGAATGTCTCAGGCAGTATGTTATAGGTGACACCTTCATAGCGTATGCGGCTGCGCATGGTGATCAGGTCGGTCCACCTCATACGAACCTCCACCACACCATAAGCGTCGATGGCTCCTTCATGGAGTGCCCGCACGCCCTTCGTCCATGTGACATTTGCCCACAGGCATGCGGTTTCCTCCCATTCAGGACCTGAGGAATCAAGGCCGAAATCTCCCATTTCTGCCTGTGTCCTGTTCAGGACCATAATGCGGTCGTTCAGCATTCCACTTGAATATGCCATTTCTTAGGTGTTTGAGGTTTCATCATATACTTTCGGGTAGGCCAATCGCATATAGGGCTTGATGAGCCGGTCATAGGTGTAAGGCACCACACTCCAGTTAAGGCTGCTTACCATCGTGCGCTGCTGATAAGCGAAATCAACCAGCATGAGGGATGCATGGATAAGGTCGGCGGGCATTTCTCCCTGCCATTCGATAAGTTCGTCATAGGTCCTGCCGATATCGTTGAGCAGTTGCCGCTCGGCACTGTTCGCATACTGTTCGAGCAGATCATTCTCACAGTCTCTGTCGATGCGCGAATGTGCCTTAATCAGTTCAATAGTTAACCATTTCATTGTTCACCTCCTTCGGCCTGCTGACCGTCAATTGGTTGGATTGGTATGTCTGTAGGTCTCCCGGCACCGCTCATCCTCAATTTGTCGCTGCCAAGTTCAGCCAGGTTGGTCGAGACATAGAAGGTGTCGCCGTTTTCCACAGTTGGCAGGTCATACTGTGCGCGTATCTCATTCACGCACTTGGCACCAGTCTCAAGATGTATCTTGTCAATCTGTGCCTGTGCCATCCTGTCTAAGCGTAACAGAGGCAATTCGCACAGGTGATATCTTCTGTCGCCGAAGTCCATAGGTGTTAATAATTTCCTGTTGAATTCGTCCTCTATCTCTCGGATGTCAGGTTGTATGGTTCGTGTCAGGAATTCCTGGGTGGCTGATTCTGGCGACTTGTAATTGCTGTTTGCTTCCACCATCAACAGGATGCGGGGAACGCCGAAGAACCTTGCCACGTCATCCACGCCGAAGTTAAGCAATTCCATCAATTGCATTTCCTGTGCGTTAAGCGAGATGTTGGTCACTTTATCCAGCCCTCGCATCGCCACAACGTCGTTATTGTAGAGTTTATCTTGTATTTCCCTGGCGTAGGCATCCATCTGCTTCTTATTAAAGAAACCCTGACTGATAGCCTGATATCCTCCATTTTGCTGCTGTGCCTCGCCGATGATGAGTTTCATCCTGCCGCCTTTTGCAGCCGTTTCCAGGGCTTGTTGGTTTTGCGTTGCTATCAGCGACAATGTCCTGAATGCGAATGTCAGCGTACTCATCCCCCAGTTTGAATCTTGGTATCTGTAGGTGTTCGGGATGTGAATTACATCTGCTGCGGGGATATTGGGCCTGTTTTTCATCCCCTTGTCCGACAGCCACGTCAGGTCATAGGTGTTATTCATCACGTTATGACTGCCATGCGCCAGCCAGAAGGCAACAGGTTCACCGTCGACTGATCTCTCTATGAGCGCAATGGCGTTGCCAGTCATTCGCTTCTGAATTGCCAACTGCTGAAAAAATGCCGATGCCGTGGTCAGCGGGTTGGGTTGCACTTGCAACAGGTAATTGATGCGCTTTCCCTCGCCATAGAGGTTTGGCACAAAGTTGCCGCCGGCATTGTTCTTTCGCTGATATTGCATCTGTAGTTGTCCCTCTGTCTTGGCGATAATCTCCATAGCACGGTATACAGAACCAATGGCAAGCGCGGTTTTTTCATTGCCGGCATAGACAATGTTTGCCCCGTATGTGGCTCCAGCCGTGCTGCTCACAGCCTTATCATCCAACGTGCTCGACGGGATACCTGGCGCGCCTTCGCGCTTCAGAACTGGCAATGTTCCCGTCGGAAGGAATAGACTTTTTAAATTCATTTTCATACATTCATATTTATTCTATCTTTTACCAATAATGTGTGTGGGGGTTTACCATTAAAAAAGGCCCGCCGCCGCGAGCCTATCAACAATTAAATTAACCCTAATCTAATACTATAAAAAAAACTTTTATCAATTATGTATCAAAATTTCTTGTATTCAGTGGTTGCGTCGAACGACGGACATGCTTTATTCGCGAAATCACGGTGTCCGTGAATCTTCGCAAGCGGATATATCCTCTTCAGGTCCATCAATACTGCCGCCAGCGATGCCTTTTGCTCTGCTGTGCGTGTGTCCTTCGGTGTCTTGCCGTCCTTGGCCACACCTCCGACATACACCACACCGATTGAGTGTGCGTTGTGACCTGTGCAATGGGCACCTGATATGTCCACGTCACGCCCGAAATCAAGACTGCCATCCAAGTGTATGACGTAATGATAGCCGATGTCGGAGAATCCACGCTGCCGGTGCCATTGTCTGATTTCCGACACTGTCACTTCACGCCCTTCAGGGGTAGCGGTGCAATGTACAATGATCTCATTGATATACCTCCGCGACTTTTTGAGTATGCGCGTAGGTATGAGTTTCGCCAGTGTGGCAGGTCCTACAATACCGTCCACCTTCAAGCCGTTATCGGCTTGAAATTTCTTAACCCTTTCCTCGGTCAGTGCGCCATATATTCCGTCTGGGTAGAGATGCAAAGCCTTTTGTATCTGCTTCACAATCTCGCCTCTTGATCCACGCTTGTACAGTGTCATAATCTTCAATTTTCAATCTTCAATATTCAATTTTAAATCTTCAATCGAGAAAAGCGAGTTACATGTCCTTCATATCGAGCGGTTCAATATCCTTCGGCTCGTCGGTTTTCTTCCGGCTTGCCTTTTTTGTCTTAACTTCCCCGTCGGCAGAGATGATTACGGGCTTGCGGTCCTCGCATCCTATTCTCCCACAGATGAATGGCCGCATGCCCTCCACCATGCGGCCATTCCTGGCCACCTCTCTTTGCAGGTCTCTCACCGTCTCATCTGTTTTGTCAATCCGGTCGCGCAGTTCGTCACGTTCCTGGCGTAGGTGCTGCCGGTCGCTCTTCAGTTCTTCAATGTATGTACGCTGTTCGTTGCGGTCTGCTTTCACATCCGCAATCAACTGCTGATATACATCTTGCACCTCCTTCGTGGCAGTGTTTTCGGCTTGTTCTGCCTCGGCGGCTGCTTTTCTTCGTGTGTACCTCCATACAAGTATACCACCAAGCGAACCACCGCCAACGAGCAGGGTGACGATGCTGATAATCGTGTCTAATGAAAATTCCATTTTACGGTATTATAAATCTACAATACCAGGCAAAACGGTTATGGGTTTACCGACATACTTGTCAACTGACAAGATACAAAAAAAATGGAGCAAGGTATCGGTGCCTTGCTCCAATATGTTTTATAACATCTTTTTCCTGATTCGCCACACTCCATATATAACGGCTCCGCCCAGTAATGCAAGCAGCACATCACCGCCATGCATCCGTGTGCGTTGCCACCATGTGAGGGGTTTATCTACTTCTTTTATTACCTCGACGGGGTAGGGGATAGATACAGAATCAGTCTTGCTTTTATAAATGGTGTCTGTATGCCAGTGGTCACGCCATTGGGTATGCCATCGGTCTCTGTCGATATAGATGGTGTCGCCTTTTTGGTATTCGTGGATGTAGATGGAATCGTGCAACAGCACCGAATCACGCTGCTGCTTGTATACATACGTTGTGTCTGTCTTGACGGTTTCCACAGGTATATACTTCACTGTTTTACACCCAGCCAGCAGCAGAATAAGAGCAAATAATAATAGTTTTTTCATTCCCGGATTCCTTTCTGTATCTTTTTCGCCTTATTGATAAACTCTGCCAGATATACGATGCCACGTTCCCGGCACCATGATTCAACATCTCTGCCACCACCATATACGCACATGTTAGGCTGCTCAAGTCCACTGATACGTTTGGCCATTTCCCAGTGTCTTTCTGTTGTCTCAAGCCATCCAGTAACGCCACGTGTGAAAAATGCGTTATAACCTTTAGGCACTCCCAGCGCATTGATTTCCTCGAACCTCGGCGACACGTTCAGGTCAACCCACACTTGCATGCCACACTCCTGTAAATATCTGGCAAGATACCTCTTGCGGTATATCTGATAAATACCGTATGCGATGGGTGTCTGGTCATGTATCGAGCAATTAGGTTCTATGATCGCCTTGCAACCTGATAGCAGCAGCAAGAGTGGGTCTTTGAATAACTTTTCAAATCTGTAGTCGTCGACATAGAAATGATAAGTTGTGATGCCTTTCTTGTGCCGGCTCTCAACTCCCCAGGGGGTAAATGGCAATTCAAGATGGACAGGTTGATTATTCATGAGTAATGTGGGTATCTCAAACTCGTTATCGGATGGGTATAGATAATCACCAAGCATGTCATGGTAGAACTTCAGTTTATCTTCCCGGTCCTGCTCTTCTTCTTCATCATCATTGTCTTCTTCATGTCCGGCAGATGGTTCGTTAGCGTTTGGCTCTTCTTTCAATACGACAGGCGTGTCAAGTTGCGACAATAGATATTCTTCCATCGTCATCTGTTCTTTCTCTTGTTCCTTTGCCATATTATATTATTTGTTGTCTTCGTCTCCTTGTCTCCCATGCTTTAAGCGATTTCTCTCTCGCTTTGTCTGGGTGTATCCTATACCATTTTCTAATGGATTCAGCCTGTTTCCGCTTTATCTCATCGCTTTGTATTCTTCCCGGCTTATACTCCATTTCTGGGTTCCTGTGCTCGCCCTTCTTGAAGCAGCCAGGATAGCCTAACATTTTCGATGCTGAGTGTGCCATCATCTGTCGCTCATTCCATATCTTCAGAAGCCATGACTTATCTTTCTCAAGCCCTAACTCGCGCGCCTTGCGCAACATCGTGCGCATGGAGACACCAAGCCACTCGGCCAGGTCATCATTGAGCGTGGTGGCGAAGTTCCGCCTAAGATAGTCGAGCATGGCCGTTGACCAGAATATCCGTGTAGCATATCCTTCACGCTCCATCACACGGCCATGCTTCTCGCTATAATATACTCGTTTCATCTCTTACAATTATCATAATATTCCCTACATACAAGCCCAAGCGATCTGTCAGGATAACAGCACTTATAGAATGAGTATTGTGATAGTATTTCCTTCCGGCTTCCTTCCACAAATACGGGATGCATCATGTTTTCACCATGGAATTGGTCATAGATTACCGCTTCCGCTCGTTTTACCTTCGTATTTTTACCACTGATAAAAGCATCGAATGCAGCCTGCTTCTTGTATATCTCACACTTTATATGGTGGATTTCCGAAGAGTTGTGCCTGTGTATATTCATAGCGTTTCCGCATCATTTTGGATTCGTTGAAGATATCAAGTTGGATGTTTTTCCGTATGTTGTCACATGCATCAGAATAGATGTTTTTCTTGATTTCAAAACCATATGCCTTACGGCCTAATCCGGCAGCAGCCACTATTGTAGAGCCACTTCCAGCGCATGGGTCTATGACCACGTCATCCGCGTCAGTGAACAACTCAATTAATCGCTGTAATAAGGCTATAGGTTTCTGTGTCGGATGCGTTTTTGCCATACCCAATGAACGCGGATACTCCATGCAATTAAACACCATCGCGCCCTCGTTGTTGAACTTCGGCAACTTGTCACGGTATAGTATCAATCCATACTCACAATTACCAACTACTCGCATATTTGCCTTTAACACCTGTGCGCTATAGTTCTTGCGGAATACCAGGTTTATATAATTATTCAGTCCGTACCTTCGTGCAAGTTCAATCAGATAGAATTGCTGCTCAAACTCACAGAAGACAATCATACATGGTGCCTTGCCTTTCTCTTTCGGCTCAGGTCTCAACATCTGCGAACAGAAATGCATAAACTCTGCCGGTCTGAAATCCTTGTCTGTGTCAAAGAATTCTTCCCCGGCAAGTTCACTCTCGCCATTTTTGTTGTCTCCCCCGATATACCACACGGGATTTGAACCATAGGCATTTTTTCCCACATTGTAGGGTATATCTGTCAAGATTAACTGTGCTTTCGGTACACCGAACTGCTTGAAGTTCTGAAAGTGCGAATTAAAAAGCCCTATGCGATTATGTTGCATCCTCAATTCAGGATTCACCGACTTCACATCTTCGATTGTATGTTTCATTGCTCAATGTTTTTATTATATCTCTATTATACGACCGATTTCGGTCGGGTCATTCTATCGTTATTTGTAGTCTCCCATCTACCTGGTCCATGAGGATGAAACAGGTCGCAAGGCATTGTATATTGTCCACCTTGCAAGCGTCAGAGCCCGGTGTCCGCTTAATCATTTTTCTGTTTTTCATTCGTGTGTCCTCAGCGATCACACAGTTACCGAATTCCCACGGCCATAGTGGGTTGTTACTGAATGAGATGGCAGGCGGGTCACTCCATACCAACTGCTCAATTTTCAATACGGCGGGGTTGTATGATGCGAAGGTCTGAGAAACCGGCACGACATATACCTCCGAGTTTACACCCTTCATGTCCCAGAGATAAGCCTTCAGGGTGTTGATGGGGTCCTTCGACTGGTAGGCATCATATCCCCAGCGGATGAACGATATACCTTGATTCTCGATTAAGTCTATAATTCGGTTAACAGGTAGCGATGGCTGTAACACTGCGCCAGGGCTTACATGTAGCCAGCCCTCCGAAATCCATTTTTCATACAAGTTACGAATGCTGCTATCCTTCAGAGATTTCTCCGTTATCCAGGCATCGAGGTCAGCGAAGAATTCCGTACCTCCACCAGGCAATGGCCTAACTGCGAGGTAAGTCACGGAATGCAGGTCATCACCCTTGGAGAAGTCCATGCCACACAACACCAGCCATCCGTCGGCAGCCTTGCAATCCTCTATTTTTTTGCCAGTCTGTAATGGCCTTATCTCTTCGGCCTTTATCCATTCTGTTACTCGGCTGCTCTGATAGACATTAAAAAGTTTGGTTAACGTCTCGACCTTTTTCAATGGGTCAAGCCTCGATTCTGCTACACTCTGCTCATAGAATGAATTCTGCACGATAACACCCAGTGCGGGGTTAACCTTCTTGCGCACGGTCTTTGATGTAAGCAGATATTCATCTTCTGTCTGCCAGTCGTCAGGACAGAGGGGTAGAATCATCCATCTGTCCTGGGGAGACAGCAGCCGCCCGTCTGTGTTTCCTTCGTCGTCATTATCCAGTTCCTTGAGCAGTTCACGCTTCATGCCTTCCAACTTATCGATGAATGGTCCTTGTGTGATGTTGCCGGCAGTGGTCGATGTGAACATCATAGGTTCCCGGCGGGGACCCATGGACGAAAGCACCACGTTAACCAATGCACCCATATCGCTTTTTTCGTTCACATAGCCGGCACTGCCAAACTCATCCGCACAGCATAACTGTGCGAATAGTCCATCTTTTGTCTTGCCGCCAGCCGACAATGCCCATAGTTGTGCGCTGCGAATTTGCCCAGGCTTCCAGTTAGTGGTTGATGCTGTGAACCTGATACGCCTTCCCTGTGGGTCCATCTGCCTGATCAGCATCTGTGTGCGGTCATACAGCAATTTAGACTGTGTCTGGCTATTTGCACAGCAGTAGATTTCAGCGTCGGCATCCTCAAGCATAAAGTACAGGAAATTGTTATAGGCAGATAGACCAGTCTTGTCTGTTTTTCGTGGCGCGTAAAATGTGAAGTCTGTGCAGAGCCTTCTCAGGTCCTCAATGGTGCCTGTCTCACCCTCTCGCTCAGTGGGCAGCAGTTCACGGGTGTTGTTATCTATCTCTGTGTCTATCCATGCCTTTGCGCCATACATTGCCGTAAGTACAAAGATTTGAAATGGCATCCATCTGTAGTGTGTCGCGCCTCTTGTGCCTGGCAGCAGCAGCCCGCCACGGTCATACTTCCATATCTTCCCGCTTATATGCCATTCCCCCTCTCGCAATCTTATTACTTGTTGCACTTTATCGACATCAATGATGTAGTGGCGCATGATGCGCAATTGCTTGAGTGCTGAAAGTAACTCATAAAGGTTGTGATAATCCCTGTCGCTATCCTTGTCGGCACTCGAATTGTCGCACAGGTCCAGATAATAATCAAGCAGCCGTGTGTCTATCTCTGATAATTGCTCGGCTTGTCGTGGCACTTGTTCACGAAGCAATTCAATTGCACGCTGCTTTTGCTCTTGCTGTTCGGTCATAGTTCATATACGTTTATATATATCTCTTAAAATGGCATGCCTAAACTACCGTGAATATATGGAAATCTACCGCCAATGTGTATCAGCCTACCAAACACACGATAAGTGTTGTATTTCGTTCCATTGATGTAGGCACGACCCAATTTGCTAATTCGGTATTTCATTTCGTGAATTCTTGACCATATCATTAACTATTTACACGTTGGCTAAGTTGGTCTATCATATCCCCAATGTCTTTTTGCATTTGTTCAAGGATTTTTATCTCCTTTCGCAAAACATCTGCCGGATTTAGTTGTTTACGAATACGGAAAACGAGCAGGTTATTAAACTCATCATATTCAGATTTTATAATGATACTACCTTGATAGCCTTCAATGAAAAAACTTCTAAAATCACCATCCGTAAGTCTGAATCTTGTTTCAGTTTCCGACATTGGCTCAAAGGTTGCTGTTATTTTCAAAACATTCTCCATATTAGCATCCTCTTGGTTCAACTCGTTCTTCAAATTCATAGCAAGCCTTGTCCATTGGATAGGCGGTGTAGTAGTTACCATTTGGCTTCTGTCGTTTCAGGCAAGCAGAACGTTCAACGTAATAATTGCCTAATGTCTTTCCACGACCTAAATATCGGCAATCACGGCAATGCTTGGCTATTTGTGTATGGTGCTTAATCTTCGGTCGGATGATAAGCACGTTTCCGTTCCGCTTAACCGTGTAATCGTCTGGGATGATGTATTCACCGCCAGTCAGTAGTGTTTTTGTCATAGTTCAAAGTATGTTTTTAATTGTTCGTAGATTGTCTTGTTTGACGGTGTTTCAAGTATAGCAGCCACGTCACGTTTAATCGTTTCAGTCATCAGTTCAGCCGCCTTGTACGCTTGATAACTGGTTAGGTTGCGTTCCTTACAAACTTTCTTCGGGTCTTTCATTGTCCTCTATCTTGTTAGTTGTATTACAATATGGCTTACTTGTGTCATAGAATGGTTCTAATGGAGGAGGAGTATAGGGAACTATTTGCGCAGGTGCATTTTTGTTATTAATTGACACCAGCACCTCGTAGATACTTTGCAACATTTGCATAATGTCTTGATGTTTACTGTTAGTTTCATTTGCATCTACTTCCTCTTTCTCACCTTGTTTTTCAAGCCAAGCAATGGCATCTTCTTTGTGAACATCATAATCTATCAACAACTCATCACCTGTGGTATCATGCACCATTTCTAATAGTGCTTTCCTAATCCTCTCATCCGCACTCTTTTGTTGTATTTCGACAATCTCGCCATTCCAACATTTCAAGCCTTGGTCTTTCAAGGCATCCTGTATATTGTTCCATTTCACATAGGAGCAGATGAATTTCTCTAAGTCAATTTTTGCTTTCATTGTTATTCCTCCATTGCTTTTCGTAGGTCTTTAATTAAATTATTACTTATTTTTGCTTCATCGGTTAATTCTTCTCCTTCATACTTGCAATAAGCATAGTCTTGCATATTCTTTTCAAGCCACTCACAAGCCTTATCTATTGCATCCTCATAACCAAGTTCCCATCCTTCCATTGTCTCTTGTATGACTGGGCATTTATCTTCGAGATTTCTATTCACATAGCCACATTGCTGTGGTTTCCCACATTGTTGGCAAAGCCATTTCTTTCTCTCTTCGTAGGTCATCGTTGTTCCTCCTCATTTTTCCATTTAAATTTCCCTTCATAAAGCAATGTTAAAATGACTAAGATTAACGGGATGTAATCTTCCCATAAAAACCTACCTTTGTATAGATAGTATAACGGCATTAAAAATGCATCAACAACACATGAAAATGCTATTATTGGGAATAGAATAATAGCAGCAAGCAAAATTGCTACTCTTTTAAAAAATGCTTTCATTGATTTCATTTAACGCCGCAAACGATACATTTACATTCACTTGCTTTCATCTGTTGTCGCCTGAGCCGTCAATGACATTCCTCTGCTTTCGGGATAATAACTTGTCGAGGTTCTGTTGTGCGATGTCTTCCAAGTTCCACCCCATCACTGAGCATAGTCCTGACAACTGCCAGAGGATATCGCCCGCCTCTTTTTGAAGTTCCTCGGTGTCATAGTCCATTTCAAAATATAGGTCATTGTCCTCAATTCCTGCCTTGTCCTTGCGGATGGCCTTCGCCACCTTCCCTGAGAACTCGCCCACCTCGCCTATGAGGTTGAGCATCATATAACTGAAGTTTTCACTCTCTTTCAGGCAAGTGGTCATTGCCTCAATCTGATATTCATTCAGTGTCATAATCTAATTATCTCTTTATGTTTTTTATATTCTTCGATATAGATAATTTTGCGAGTCCATTCGCCTTTCTCATTCTTGTATGGTTGAGACCTGAAATGGCCTTGCACCTTGAATCCATCTTTTTCAGTTTTCATAATCTATAGTGTTTTATTTTTGTTGAGTTAACTTAAAGGGCGGAGATGGTTAACTATCTTCTGTGTCTGGCTCAAACATTTCACATTGGCCGCAAAAACCTTTATCCGTTGGGTCGTTTTCGCCATCTTGCTTTTCGCAGATAAACATATACGGGCCATTCGTGTAGTCGAAGAAAACGTCCGTACAATGTTCGCAGAATAGGCACCCGCGAGGGTGAGCGTCGCATTTGTAATAATCGCAATCATAAACTTTTGAAAAGTCGCTGCGAATTGACTTGAAATATGGCTTATTCATAGTTCATTGTCTATAGTGTTTTATAATTCCAATTTTCTCTGCGTTCGGGAAGTTCCCGAACAAGTCCCTCTCCCATGTATCAACATACTTGCCGCATACCGAATCATGGGCATGTACATATTCACCCTTAACATCACACATCCTCTTGAATCCTGAATGATATTGGTCGCAATGTATGCAACTTCCACAATGCTTGTCATTCATCTTGTGTCCTTATCACGATGTTAATTCCCCAAAATATCCAACCGACATAAATGTATATGTCTTTTTCATACCAGTAGTTGATGTTGGGTATTAACATAAATACTTTATTGTCGTTGTTCAACTCTATTTTCATTAGTTACAAAGTCTTTCCGTCAATTAAATGCTTTTCTATTAAGTCCACATCCTCCTGTGTTACCTTTCCGTCGCTGTTGATGTCCGTCTGTTTTGTTGCCTTCCCGGTGTTCTTGGCGTTCACCACATGCATAAGGTCTGTGAGGTTGATGATTCCGTCTCCGTTTACATCCCCCAGTTTATACTGTGGTTCGATGTTTACAACTGCCATTTTTGAGCCGTTATAATTAGTCTTATCTGGCAGTATCATCGCATTAAGCGGATAATAATCATCATACAATCCATTGAATCCCCAGTTGACATGATATTTCCCTGAGTCCGCATCATAGCCATCGATGACGTAACTATGTCCTCCGTCTGAGGTAGCCGACATGTAGACAGGTCGCCCATGGGCGAGGTCCTCATAGATGATTCGGTCAAATTCAGCCTTCCCCACCGTTGCCTGATACACTTGTCTTGATTCGCCAAGTCTCAGATAATTGTTGATGACAGACACAACAGATGTGCGCTTTGCTGCCGTTCCACTTTTTGTAAAATCCGACTTCAATGCCTTTGCGATGTATTCACAGAGTGTTGCAACGGCATTTTTTTCGGCGGCGGTTCGTGGTATCTCGGCAAGGTTGTCCCAGTCGAACACTGTCAGAGGCGGCAAGGCAGACATGGTGTATTTGTTAGTCGGTGTCGTATATATTGCAGTGGCCTTACATCCCCTGTGGTATCCCCTTTGCACCATCCAGTAATATCCGATTTGCGCTACAGCCAAAGCAGTGCAACCAACGAGCAATTTTTTACTCCCGGCTTTCAAATTGTTGTTGTACGGTGCCGACTGTCCCCACTTACAATCAACAAGCGGTAATATAGTATCTCTCATTTCTTAGCCTCCGAGTAAAAACCTGCCATGGGATCTTTTTCGTCCACACCTCTTTTTGTGTCTTCCTTTATTTTTGATGGTGTGGTCTTGAAGTTCAGTCCCAGGGCTTCATAGTGTTGTATGATTGTTCGCTGTAGTTCCTTATAGGTTGGCATTAGCGGGTTAACCTCGTTATACCATTGGTCTTTTGACCCGATTTTAGGCTCGACCAACTTGCCGGCCATCAGTTCATCCTGTACTTTTTCTAACATCTGCCAGCACATTGCTGCTGCGTGCAATTGTGGTTCAAGCCATTCCTCATATTGTCCGTTGCGCTTCTCAATCATTTTCTTGAGGATGCGCTTGTAGTAGTTAATATCTATTCTCATCGCTTCGGAAAGTTTATTTTAAGTCCAAGTGAAAAATTATACGGTTGTCGCCAGGCTATAAACCTGTCAAGTGGTATCTTGAAGGTATGATGTGGGTTAGCATTCCACCACGAATCCCATAGACCGTCACATGGCCGGTGCCATGGGTGCTTTGCGTCCTTCGCGGATGCTCTCACCTTGGTGCCACGCCCTGTTATCGCGTCGCCAGTGGCACAGCATACATGTGTCCACTTGCCATCGCGTTGTCCCTCTGGTATCAGTCCCAATAACGGACATTCCACACAACAATCTGGCTGAGTTTCGGCAAGTTTGACATAATTCTTTTTAAGATTCGGCATATTTATTATTTTTCATTCGTTTAAGTGGGTTTTTCCGTGCATTGTGGGTATGGCATTTTCGGTGTTTGATTTATGCCTTGTTACATTTGTTAAGAGCCGTTAAAAAATGGGACTATAGAAATGGGGTCTTTCTCCCCCCTTAAGGGCAAGTGTATTTGGGAATCAGAGCCCACCAAATGTTAAAATGGTGCCCCGATTTTTAACATTTCGGCTGGTCGCCCTCTTTTCGTGGCAAGTGCTTGCTCATCCACTGCTTGATGCGGTCTTGCTCTCGCTGTTGGTGTGCCTTTCGGCTGTGCGATCGCTGCTCTTTATGCACTCTGATGTGGCAGGGCACGCACAATGCTTGTAGGTTGTTCCAGTCATAGCATAGTCTTTCCATTTCCTGTCTGCTCTTTGCGCTTTCGATGGGTTTCTTGTGGTGGCAATCAATGGCTGCCCTGACATATCCATCCTGTGCGCACAACTCGCACAATGGATGTGCTTGTAGGTAATTTATGCGCAACTGCTTCCATCTCTTGTCGTTGAGCAGTCGTTGATACTCCTTACTCCTTGCCATGTTACCACTCTCCGCCTATAGGTGTAAAGCCTGGGTCGTCGTCCTTTGGTTTCTCTGTCTCAAACATATCGATGCTCTTGTGATGCTTACGCTTTGTGCGCTTGCCATACTCTATCGGTCTGCCGAAGTCATGCCGTCTTGCATCCTCGAAGGGCTTGCGGAATTCCTCATTAAGTTGTTCGATAGTGTGTGCGTCAATCATAAGGTTGATGAGTTCCAATATACTTGAGCACTCCATATCCACAGCCAACGCCCTGAGTCTGCGGTATATCTCAGGGCATAGCCTCTCGAATAGTCGCTCAATGATTACCTGTACATTAGTAGTCTCATGCCAGTCGCCGAAGATGGGACGCTCCACCAACACACACCGGCAGCCCTTGCGATGGTCTGCTGTCATCACATAGATTGCTTCTTCAATCCTCTTTCTTGCGGTGTGGTCGGCGATGTTTAACGCGTTGTCCCAGCCTATCATATGCTCGAACACATTCATGATCTCGCTCATGTCAGGCGTGAGGTTGTGCCTGTCGTCTGTGTACCTAACGAATGTGTCTGCCATCATCTGCATGACGGTGTAGGTACTTAGTCCCTTCTTGTTGCATATGTTGGTGAATATCCTCTTAAACTCTGGCGATACCTTCGTCTGTAGTAATTCATACGGTTCTTTGTTGTTCTCTTCTGTCATAGGTAGGTGTGGGGGTTAAAATGGTGCATGACAATTTTTCGGTTTGTCGAACTTGATGTAAAAGATGAACTTCCACAAATAGATGGAATATCCAGAAGTGCGTGGCTTTGTTGCTCCGCATTCATGTCCTGAGCAATAGCATAGATTACGATGGAAGTAAATGAATGGATCGCCTGGCAACATCGCTCGGTTGTAACGTCTGATTGTCATTCTTCGTCCTCCCGTTTTCCAAGTTTAATGATGAATACTTCATATGGTGGTGCTCCCCAATCTGGGTTGCCTGTCCCTATCGTTATTTCTTTCAATTCAAAGAGCATTGAGTGTTTTGTGTATCCGTTGCGGAATCGGACATGAGTGTATTTTTGTGGGTTCATCGCTTGCAAGATGTTTGCATATCGGCATGAGCCGCCTTCTGCTCTTATCCAGCACAAATTCATTTCGCATATTGAAAGCCTATGACACCAGTATGGCTTAATCATCCTATATTCTTCAGTCTTTTCGCCACTGGCTATCATATCAAACCATTTCTCTTTCAAAACTAAATCAAGGATTTTCATTCTTCGTCCTCCTTATGTGTGTCGATTTTGAAAGTTATTAAATCGGGGTTGTCGTAAATGTTGCCGATGATTTCGGTTTTTTGTTTTGCAAAATCATCAAAAGAAAGTTTCTGGTGGGATAGTGAGTTATAAAATACATGTTCTACTACCCATGAGCAATGCACCATCTTAACGACACCTTTATACTTCCTTGCATAAACAGATGTAAAATCGTACACCTCTACAATATCACCCTCGTAGATTTCCTTGCCGTGCTTGTCGAGCATGCCTGTGAACTGTCCGATGGTTTCACGATTCACTTGTTCGCCGCTGTTTCCTTCTTGCTTAAAGATGCAGACATCACCCTTGTGGTGTCTGAGGTCGCCATATATCCAAATGTCGCCATTCACTCGATGTGCTTTTGCTCTAAATTTGATTGTTCTCATTTCGGTTCGTCGTTTACGATTTCAAGGTCTAACTTGTTGTGCAATTCTTTTAGCAATGGTATGTCCTTGATAACGTCATCCACTGTCTTGTATATCTTTCTATTGTTAGTCAGTCTGACAATTACATCTGCGATGTCTGCCTTTGGTCCGTCACACTCTCGCCACCATGAAGTAACAGGCTGATCGTCTATAGTGATACGCTTGTAGTCTATCTTCGCGGCCTGTGCTCGCCACTTGTCAATGCCGTCGCGGTCAGGATATAGGATGATGTTTCGCCCTCTGTCAATGATTGGTTTCAGCCGTTCAGTGGTCAGGTTCTTCAGTCCACCACACGCCATCCATATACGGCGGGCGTTGTTGCCGTATGCTATAGCCATGAGTATCGCGGTTTTCTCACTCTCAACGATACACACATCTTGCCGGCATAGTGTTGTATAGCGGTCAATGAGGTGTAATCCGAACAGGCATTGTTTCATTTCCTGTTTGTCGTCTGAGTATTGCGGCAGCCGCTTGTCTCGGAATAACGCTGCATGGATATAGTCGAAATTATACCTTGCATTGCGGTCGCGGTGCCCGTCTGGTCTGTACAGCATCATCTTTCCGGTCCTCACACGCTGCTCGTCATCTATCTGCCAGAAGATGGTCATTCCCTGGCGGGAGTGCCCGACGTGGTAGGCAGCCATCACCTCGTTGATGCGATTGCGTTGCGCGGCATCCCAGTTGATCCCGTGGTGAATCCACTCGGCGAGCGCGTCGCCTTGCAGGTTTTCCCTCGCCTGAACCATCGACATAGGCAGCACAAGCATAGGCAGTGGTGGCGGTGCCGGCTTTGGCGGCGGCGGTGTGTAGTTGATTGTCATGTTGTCTGTTTCGATTGAGTACTTGCGACCAAGATAGCGAATGCTGTCGGCGAACGACATGCCGGTGTGTTTCATAAGGAACTCGACAGGCCCGCCCTTCGCGTCACAGGTGAAGCACTTGAAGACATTTTGCTTCGGATAGACGATAAAATTACCGTCGTGCCGGTCTTGGTGAAACGGGCAAATACCTGTGTACCTTACGCCAGTCTTGCGGAGTCTGACGAAATCTGATACGACATCGTATATCTTTGCCGCTTCCTTGATTCGGAGAATGGTGTAGTCGTCAATTTTGCCCATGATAATTGAAGATAGATAGCACTGTATAGCAATTACGCGCGCGCGGGTAGCGTGTGTGGCTCCGTGTCCCCGCCATCCCGCGCCCCTCATTCAGGCGCAGGGGAGGGTTGGGACCCGTAGCCCGCAGAATGTTGTCCCAAAATGGGGTGTTCTATCCCTTTAGGGATAGATAGGATTTGGGACAACA
>Ga0326513_10000515_pt1 | contig 32931 bp, 31 predicted proteins | sample 2_2465_0518_D_FD_203654 | JGI IMG/M metagenome (GOLD analysis project Ga0326513, IMG submission 203654) | Bovine rumen microbial communities from UC Davis, California, United States - 2_2465_0518 | ecosystem: Host-associated > Mammals > Digestive system > Stomach > Rumen | place: USA...
CGTTAATTAACCGTTAATAATTTATATGATAAATAGTTGTTGTAAGAAGCTATTAACGAATAATTACACGATAATTAACGTTTAAAAAGACCCATCCATCGCGCGCAGCCAGCGATACCTTATAAAAATCTACCAGATTAAAACATCCCCGCACCCGGAAGAGAATCCCGCAGGAATTAATTTACAAGATTCCCAAGATTTCGTGAGCGCAGCGAGCAGGCGAATAAGAAAACCCGCGCCAGCCCCTCTGCAAGCGTAGCAGCGATGCGAGAATAATCTGAGATATCTGTGCTATCTGTGTGCCCTAGGCCCTCCGCGAGCAAAGCCATGCGGAGAATTTACAAGATCAACGAGATTTCTGCCCGTAAGGGCAAGGCGAATCTCATTTAGATGTTAGCAGAAGAATTAACGGATAATTACACGATAATTAACGTTAAAAGAATCTGTGCTATCTGTGCTATCTGTGTGCGAGCAAAGCCATGCGGAGAATTTACAAGATCAACGAGATTTCTGCCCGTAAGGGCAAGGCGAATCCCACGTACAAGAATATATTCTTCTCCTGCCCGTGTTCTGTAACTTTTTATAAATATGCAAATTATAAAAGAAAGGAAAAAGTGTTAACAAGTGTAAAAAAAATAAATTTTGTCAAGCAAAAAAGAATTCGTACTTTTGCAAATTGAAACTAGGTGTACCCCGTCGCCATCAAACCATGTGACTGAGGGTGCTTTGCTATTATATATACGCGCATTCACGCAATCACGCATTCAAACAATCATACAATGAAAATCTCCGTAGCAGGTACCGGCTATGTCGGTCTCAGCATCGCCACCTTGTTGGCGCAGCATAACGACGTCACTGCTGTCGACGTCGTCAAAGAACGTGTTGATTTAGTCAACAACAAGAAGTCGCCCATTCAGGACGACTATATCGAGGACTATCTGGCCAACAAACCCCTCTCACTGAAGGCCACGTTGGATCAGGACGCCGGCTACCGCGACGCCGAGTTTGTCGTTATCGCTGCCCCCACCAACTACGACAGCCAGAAGAACTTCTTTGACACCAGTGCTGTGGAGTCAGTTATTGACGCCGTGCTGAAAGTGAATCCCGACGCCGTCATGGTCATCAAGAGTACCATCCCCGTAGGGTATACGCGCAGCCTATACGTGAGGTACGCCAAGAAATTCGGACTCCTGGGCACAGGCTCCTCCCCTAAACTAGGGGAGGTGGCCGCACAGAGTGCGGACCTGGGCACAGGCTCCTCCCCTAAATTAGGGGAGGTGGCCGCACAGAGTGCGGACGGAGGGGTAAACTGCAGCCAGAAACTAACGCAATCACGCAATAACACATTCCCGCATTTTAATCTTTTGTTTTCTCCAGAGTTTCTAAGAGAGAGCAAGGCACTCTACGACAACCTCTATCCCAGCCGTATCATCGTGGGTGTTCCCAACATGATGAAAGGCAAGGAGTACGAGGAAGAGAACCAAGCCATCAAGGCGCTGACAGATATCGACTGGCTCACCGCCAAAGCCCACCAGTTCGCTGACCTCCTCGTCGAAGGCGCTATCGGCAGATCCAAGGATGCAGCATCAGATAACTCAACACTCAACACTCAACACTCAACACTGAAAAAGAACATTCCTGTTCTTTTCATCGGCATGAAAGAGGCCGAGGCCGTGAAACTCTTCGCCAACACCTACCTGGCGCTGCGCGTGAGCTACTTCAACGAACTCGACACCTATGCCGAGATGAAAGGCTTGGACACCCAAGCCATCATCGACGGCATCGGATTGGACCCGAGAATTGGCACGCACTACAACAACCCCAGCTTCGGCTATGGCGGCTACTGCCTCCCCAAAGACACCAAGCAGCTCTTGGCCAACTACGAAGACGTGCCGCAGAACATGATGACGGCCATCGTCGAGAGCAACCGCACTAGGAAAGACTTCATCGCCGACCAGGTCCTCAAGATGGCCGGTTACTATGCTTATACCGAAAACAACGAGTACGCGCCAGCCACTCACGCATTAACGCATTCACACAATAACGCATTACCGGTACCGACGATAGGCGTCTACCGCCTGACGATGAAGAGTAATAGTGACAACTTCCGCCAGTCTGCCATCCAAGGTGTGATGAAGCGCATCAAGGCCAAGGGCGCGCAGGTCATCATCTACGAACCTACCCTCGAAGACGGCACCACTTTCTTCGGCAGCCTGGTGGTCAACGACCTGGAGGAGTTCAAGAAGAGAAGCCAGGCCATCATCGCCAACCGCTATGACAGCTGCCTCGACGACGTCCAATCCAAAGTTTATACTAGGGATATATTCCGAAGGGATTAGCCCATACAATAAAACCCTGTAAGGGTGACAGAAAATAGGCGGGCGCGCAAGCCCCCGATACACCCGCGACATATTTAGACGAGACTAACGTCGTTAAACCTTAAACCTTAAACCTTAAACCTTAAACCTTAAACCTTAAACCTTAAACCTTAAACCTTAAACCTTAAACCTTAAACCTTAAACCTTAAACCTTAAACCTTAAACTTTAAACCTTAAACTTTAACCGACATGATGAACAAGATACAATACCTGCTTCTGGCAGTCGCCTGCCTGTTCACCGCCTCCTGCCACAAGGACACCGGCACGGCCAAGGTGCACGTCAATGTCAACGATTTCTCCATCAGCCAGGAGGATATGTCCAAGTCATCCGAGAATGTGGCCGACTACAACGGGGTCAAGGCCATCACGCTGGCCTTCTACACCTCCGACGGCACCGAGCAGTACAAGACCACCCAGATGCGTGCCGACGCCTCCACCTACACCACCTTCGGTCATTTCGACCTCTCCCTGCCTATGGGCAGCTACACGATGGTGGTTCTCGGCTATGGTCTCAACGATGGTGAGCCCGCCATCACCCTCACCAGCCCGACATCCGCCACCTTTGGCAACAATCCTGCACGCGAAACCTTTGTGGCCACCCAGTCGGTCAACATCACCAACGCCAACGATGAAGTTGACATCAGTGCCACCCTCAGCCGTGTGATTTCCAAACTCAAAATACACTCCACAGATGGATGTACCGAGAATGCTGACAGCGTGCGGACCACCTTCTCGGCTGGCGGCAAGGCTTTCAATCCCACCACGGGTTTGGCTGTCAGCAACACCGGTTTCGTCAATACACTTCCTATCCAGAGCGACGTGGGAAACCCCACCAACTCCATCACCTACCTCTTTCTCGCCACCGACGAACAGACGGTGAACGTCACCATCGACGTGCTTGACGCCAACGGCAACTCAATTTCCCACAAGGAGGTCAACAATGTACCGTTCCAGCGCAACCGTATGACAGTACTTACCGGTTCACTTTATTCCTCCGGCAGCAACGGCTCCTTTCAAGTAGAGACCGACTGGCTTGAAGATTTCAACATGGACTTTTAACCGCCAATCGCCATGAAGAGACTGCTGCCGTTGCTTGCCGCCCTGCTTCTGGTTTCCGGATGCAAGAAGGACAACATCGTGATACTGACACCCGTCCATGTCTCGCTGGGCGATTTCGAAGTGATAAATGACGACCAGACCACGGCCAAGGACGAGCCGCTGGCAACCTACAGCGGTGTCAAGGCCGTCACGCTGGCCTTCTACAGCAGCACCGGAAGCCTGGCCTACAGCTCCACCCAGCTGCGTGCCGACAGCACGACCTTTGCCACCTTCGGTGAATTCGACCTCGCGCTGGCGATGGACAGCTACACCATGGAAGTCTTCGCCTACGGCAGCGAGCAGCCGCTCACGCTCAACGGCATGGCCGAGGCCTTGTACACAGCCGACAAGGTGCGCGAGACCTTCGTGGCCGCCCAGACGGTCAACATCGCAAACACCAGCCCGGTGAACGTCAGCGCCACACTCAGCCGCATCAACAGTCGGCTTCGGGTTGTATCCACCGACCTGCAGCCCGCCTCCATCGACTCGGTGCGCGTCACCTACTCTGCCGGTGGCAAGAGCTTCAACCCCCTCACCGGCTTCGCCACGGTCAACAGCGGCCTCGTCAACAGCATCAAGTCTGCCGCTGGCGAAAATATACACACAAACGCGAACAGCTACATCTTCCTGAACGCCAACGAGCAGTATGTGGACATCACCATCGATGCCATCGACACCTCCTCGGCCGTCGTCTTCCACAAGGAAATCATCAACGTCCCCCTGCGTCGCAACACCGTCACCACACTGCAGGGCTCGATGTACAGCACCTCCGCCGCCAGCCTCTTCACGCTCCACACCGACTACGACAGCCTGATCGTCATCAACTTCTGACCTCGCCCACCACTGGGTTCCATAAGTCTCCGACCGTTTCAAGTAGAACCTTGAACTTTCAACCTGAAACTATACACTTTCAACTGACTATAAACTATCAACTCTCCACTCTCCACTGACTCTCTGCCTGACCGAAGGGAACGGCCTTGAGCACCGCTGAATCAAATTAAATCAAGCGAAAAAACTCTAAACTTTAAACTCTAAACTATCAATTTATTAAGGGTGATTTGGCCGACAAAGCTCTTATCGACAGCCTTTTTGCGGAACACAAGTTCGACATTGTTGTAAATCTTGCCGCCCAGGCCGGTGTCCGCTATAGTATCGAGACCCCTGACGCCTACATCCAGAGCAATGTCATTGGTTTTTATAATATCCTAGAGGCCTGCAGGCATGCCAAGGAATTGGCACAGTCATCGCGCGCAGCCAGCGATACCGCTGAAAAATCTACAAGATTTAAACCAGCCCCGGGCCAGCCGCAAAATGTCAGTTCCGCTGGTATTTATCACGACTCGGCCAGGTATACAAGTATAAGGCGTTCGCTGCTCCAAATGTTAAAAATCGGACAATGCCCATCTATATAGAAAAAAAATCGTATTTTTGCAGGCAGTATAAACATAAAACGAATAGCGCTATGTGTCTGAGAACAGTCAATATAGATGAAGCGAGACTTCGCAAGATCAATCCTTCGTTCAGCGATACGAAGGCTATTGACCGTTGGCTCGAGGTTGTCATTAACAATGCCATCGAGGATATGGAGTTGTCGCACAATCCGTCGCCCAATGCACACAGTGCCGAGGAGATGCGCATGTTGCTTGTGGAGCGTGTGCGCCATGCCGAAGCAGGCGAGGAGAAGACTGTATCCAATCAAGTCGTTTTTGACACAATCCGCAACAAGTATGGCTTTTGAGATTGAGTGGTTGGAGAGTGCGGAGCGTGAGTTTGATGCGGAGATGTCGTACGTGCTGAAGGAGTTCGGTTTTGCGGCAGCCCGTAACGCTTACCTGCGCCTACAGAAGCACGTAAGCCAGTTGGCTGACTTCCCACTGATAGGTACGGTTTATCAAGGGCTGACTTATCGGGGCTGTGAGATACGGAAACTGCCCATCCGACAAGTAACTGTGTTCTATTCTCCGCAAGAAGACAAGGTGACTGTTTTGGCCGTTTGGAATAACCATAAAGCCCCCGACAACATTAACTTTAGACTCGTTGAAGAGGATGAATGATGTCACAGCACATCTGTAAAAAGCGTTCTCCTGTCTGACACACTTCGAATTCCAAAGGAATTCCCATACTTTTCATCGGAATGAAAGAGGCAGAAGCTGTGAAGCTTTTCGCCAACACATATCTGGCTCTCCGTGTCAGCTATTTCAACGAGCTCGACACCTACGCTGAGATGAAGGGTCTCGACACACAGGCCATCATCGACGGTATCGGACTGGACCCCCGTATCGGCACCCACTACAACAACCCCAGCTTCGGCTATGGCGGCTATTGTCTCCCCAAGGACACCAAGCAGCTCTTGGCCAACTACGAGGACGTGCCTCAAAACATGATGACCGCCATTGTCGAGAGCAATAGGACGAGGAAGGACTTCATCGCCGACCAAGTCCTCAAGATGGCCGGCTACTACGCCTACACCGAAAACAACGAGTATAATGGCTGCTCCCCTAAAGTAGGGGAGCTCCCCGAAGGGGTGAGGGGTATGGAGCAGAAGGCCATTCCAACGATTGGCGTCTACAGGTTGACGATGAAGAGCAACAGCGACAACTTCCGCCAGTCTGCCATCCAGGGTGTCATGAAGCGCATCAAGGCCAAAGGTGCCCAGGTCATCATCTACGAACCCACCCTCGAGGACGGAAGTACTTTCTTCGGAAGTGTCGTAGTAAACAACCTCGAAGAATTCAAAAATAGAAGCTCGGCTTCTTCCGTGCCGACAGTTCCAAGAAAGGCTTTGCCGAGCATTTGGCCGAAGTGTTCCCCTACTTGGTGGCTACCAACATACAGCGTGGCTTCAACGACCGGGGCGGCTACACCGACGCCAACACCAAAGACCATATCATCAACGCCATGGTCCACGAATTCGAAGACGTCAAAACCCTGATGGAAAGGAGTTAAGCCGCATTTGGCAAGCATATAGCAAGTATATCGCAAGTATATCGCAAGCATCTGCAAGCACTTTGAGCTTGCCATATCCTTGCCAACCCCTTGCGAAATAGGTCGCAACTACGGCGCAACAGCATGCCAGTGAACCTTGAACTTTGAACCTGTGCCGAAGGCTGCGACCCCTGAAAGGATGATGAGCACCTTAGAATAAATCAGATACAGCGAATAACACCGATGAATCAAATCAAATGAAGTGAGCAAACTTGAAACCTGAATCCTGTGCCGAAGGCTGCGAGCCAGAGGCCGCGAACACCATAGAAAAAAACAATTCGGTGAGTCAACACCGATGAATCAAATCAAATGAAGTGAGTCAAACTTGAAACCCTTGACCCCCATCACCTCAAACCCTTAAACTTTTAAACTCTTAAACTATCAACTTCCAACTGACTATAAACTATAAACCATACACTATCAACTAAATAAGTCATGTACGAAGAAACTAAACATATTACCTCCCGCTTGCAAGTGCTTGAGTTTCTGATGACCCAAGCCAATCTTGTTGAACTGTTCCGTCACACCGATGTCCTCATCTGTGTGATGTATGCCCGTAATGTGGCCCAGGGGGTCATCACGCAGTACAACCGCATGTCTGAGAGTCTGAATATTAGTTTCTATGTGAGTTTCCCATTCGACGAATGGCTGCGCAAGATCCAGAACTGGAAGGAGAAGCTCACCAAGCCCGAATTTATGTCGGAGCACGAGAGCACCATTGGCCGCAAAAGGGCCACTCGTTTGCGACTGCTCATCAACAAACTCAAAAACTTCGATGCGGAAATCAAACCTGATACCGAACTCGAAGACCCATTCAAGTCCATAGCCGACAAACCCTATCACGAAACCATCGAAGACCTTGTGGCCACACTCGATTCGCTCAAGACCAACCTCAGCAACCTGGCTATGTTGCCGTTGAAGATGTCGAAAGAGTCGCGCAGCAAAGCCTTGAGGGATTATCTTGACGGTGCCCGTGCCAAAGAATCGGTAAAGAACGAGCTTCAGGAGTACGTCTATTATTGCAGCAACAAACGCAACACTACCGTTATCCGCCAGCTTCTCTACCTCAAGCAGCGTATCCAAGCCCTTGTGGGCAAAGACGAACTTTCAGACCTCGACCTCTCAGAAAGCGAACAGACAGACCTGCTCAGCGACTTGCGCAACATCTTCGAGGAGGGCGAGATCAACCCCGCCCCCAAGCAGATACCCGCCAAGGCCAAGCCAAGGGCCAACGATGAACTTCTGTCGAAGGTGGCCAACTTCATCAATATGCACTGCGGCCAACGTTTCCCGGTGCTTGACGAGGACAACATAGTGGAGTTTCTGGTACGCAAGGATGTCACCCTGAGCGATGGCGAGGAGGAACACCTGCAGATGCTGTTTGTGCTGATGGAAGAGATGTGCCAGCAGTTGGATACCACAATGCGAAACCGTCCGGAGCGTGTGGCAGCCTATTCCAGCGAATTCAAGCAGCGCATCAACCGCGTGTTGCTCAAGGTCAAGGCCTATAACGCCCGCCTGTTGCCCTGTATGGACAAGGGCAAGACCGTTGCCGACCTCAACGGTTTGTTTGAACGCTGGTTCTCACCGAGTCTCGACCCAACGTTGAGGCCGAATCAAGAGGAACTGCTGAAACTGTTGGAGGACGGCTACGACAAGATTAAGATGGAAGCCTACGTCCACCTGTTGCGTGAAGCATCGTCGTTGAGCCTGTTCAAGAAAGCCAAGCCAATGAGCAACAAACTCTATATGGCCTTGGCAACGGTGAATGGTGTACCAGACGAGGAGTTTCCGATATCAGGCGTGTCGTTCAACAAATACTTCCGCAACCCTGACTTCTGCAAAGAAGCAAAGTGGCTTGAAGCTGCCAAAGTGCTGACCGCTGTCCATCAAGAATTCATCACCGGTACCCAAACCTTCGGCCATTAACTTTGTACTTTAAGCATTGAACTTTGTGCCGTAGGCTGCGAACACCGCTGAATAAATTAAATGAAGTGAGTCAACCTTGAACTTTGTGCCGTAGGCCATGAGCACCTATGAATAGATTAAATTTGGCGAATAACCTTGAACCTTGAACTAATGTATCTGCCAAGCATCTGGCAAGCTCCAGCAAGCCTTTTATCCTTGCTAATACCTTGCCTACACCTTGCGAAGTCCTTGCCAACACCTTGCCAAAAGGATTTTTGTACTTGAAACCTGAAACTTGAAACTTGAAACTTGAAACCTGAAACCGACTATAAACAATTAAACTTATAAACAATTAAACATAAGAAACAATGATTAACGTTGGAATTATCGGATGCGGCTTCGTGGGTGGAGCCCTCAAAGACTGGTTGGAACACAACAACCCTGAGTGCAAGCTTTTCATCAGCGACCCTCCCAAGGGTTATAATGATGACCTGAGCAATATTGATATTGCTTTCCTTCAGATTCATGTGCCAACTGAAGATGACGGAACGCAGGATTTGCGTTTAATGACCGAATTGATCAAGAAGCTCCCTGACGTACCCGTCTTCGTGCGCACTACTATCCTCCCTGGCACCAGCGACCGCCTTTCAAAAGAGACTGGCCACCAAGTATGCTATATGCCGGAATTCTTGACTGAGCGCACCCATATCGAGGACTTCAAGAAGCAGACCATGGTCTTCACGGGCGCACATGAGCTGCTCACCAAGATTTTTGTGGGCAAGAAGTTCACGGTGATGACGCCCCTCGAGGCCGAGCTCACCAAGTATATGCACAACGTGTTTGGCGCCTACAAGGTCACCTACTTCAACGCCTGCCGCGAATACTGCGAGCAGATGGGCGCCGACTGGCGCAAGGTGCACACCGGCATCCTCCTTTCTGGCTATATCAATGACACCCATACCTATGTTCCCGGTCCCGACGGCAAGTACGGCTATGGCGGCAAGTGCTTCCCGAAGGATGTCAACGCCTTCGCCAAGATGACGGAGGGCACCCCCCTCGGCACCCTGCTTGAGCACCTGCATGAGCTGAATGTGCATTTCCGTGGGGTGGAGGAGCATATTTGATTTTAACATTTCGCAGCCTGGAATTTCGACTGCGAAGTATAATCCTACTATAATCGAAGTATAATCCTACCATAATCCTAACACAAGCCGACGGCGAGGGGCGGATTTTAACATTTTATACGGTGGTCTATGCTTGATAAAGATGTTGTGATTCGCTGATTTGAGTTTTAAAAAAGAAATTTGTATGGCTGGAAAAAAGAGAACAGAAGAACCTGTATATCCTGTCGCTCCACTGATAAAATCACGGGAAGAATTTGTAGCTCTGTTGCAAAAGCAGATAGTCAAAGGAAAAGAATTATTGGAAATAAGTGTTCCATTGGCACAGCAAACTTCTCCATATTATGGCTATGTATCACACCCTAATGATACGGTTAGGTATGATGAAGCCGCTCAACAGGCCTTTATTGCCAAGTTTTCTCGCTGGCATGATTTCAACCTGTCAATTTATCGTAGTTCTTTCAAGGTGCCTGAAAGTATTTATTATCACGAGTATGAATCAAACATGTGGGATCCGATAATCGTGACGGATATAATCAAGGATTACAAAGATGATATCAGACGCTTATCGAACCACATGCAAGGGGATATTGAAAGGGTAGAACTGATTGAATGTGAAGTTCCAGTAGAAAAAACTATTAAGGAAACAATGCAGTCGGAAGAAAAACCATACAAAGTCTTTATCAGCCACAGTAGTAAAGATACCGATTTTGTTGGCCACCTTGTCGATCTTCTCGAAGTTTTGGGTATTGATGGTAACAACAAACTTTTTTGCAGTACTATCCCGCTCTACGGAATAAAAATATCAGGAAATATTTTCGATACGTTACGGACACAGTTCATGGATTATAAGCTATACGTAATCTTTGTCCATTCCGACAATTATTATGGCAGTCCAATTTCACTGAACGAAATGGGAGCGGCTTGGGTGCTGAAAACAAAGCATTGCTCTTTCTTGACAAAGGATTTCCCCTTTACAGGAATGAAAGGAGTAGTGAATGACGCTGAAATCGCAATTAAAGTGGACGATAAGCAGGCTCCGCATAGGTTGAACCAAATGAAAGATGAGTTGGAGTCTTTATTGAAGCTTAATCCAATCGAGCAGAACAAATGGGAATGGAAAAGAAACCAGTTTCTTGAGAGAGTTAATAAGTAAAGAGATATTTTCTAAATTGTTGAGAATAATAAGCTAATGGTCAATTTCAGTAATGTTGAGATAGTTCGTGCTATAATGCACAGGGTGAACCAGAAATTAGGTGATAATGCAGCTACGGTCACTCCTTCAGATCATCTTTTGGTTTTGGATGATGAAGCCAAGCAAATCATCAAAGAAAGGCTTGTGATGGCTTTTGGCCGCCAGAGCAAATCGTTCGAGTTGGAAATTGAGGATGATGGCGAGAATTCCTGCTTTAACACTGTTCGTTCATTACGGGGAACATCAAATGAACAGTTTATTGCTCTCTCTGTGGAGATAGCTAATTTGCTTGCCGATAGCCAGCGTCAACAACGTATTCCTGGCGGATTTCTGCTTGTCGTCCATTGCCTGTATGAGAATAAACCCGTTTATGTGCTTATCAAGGCAGAACCCCATGAAGCGCTTGGAGTATCGGAGATGAATGTTCGAACTATCAAGGATATTATTCTCAGTCCAGAACAAAAGTTGTATAAAGCTGTTTATTACGAGCAAAAAGTTGCGGCAGCTGACGAAGAGGTTCTTGAAAAGGATAATTATCGTGTGGTGCTGTTTGATAGCATTGTTAGTTCCAATAGTTCTATCGCCCAGTATTTCTACAAGGATTTTCTGGGTCTGACCATTCAGAGTAACGCTGAACTCCAAACGAGTCTGTTCTACAAAAAAATGGATGAGAAGATATGGACAAAACTTGATGAAATAGATGCCCTAAATGCGTCCGACCTATTGCGGGCGGAGATTTTGAATAATGCCAATATCACAGTTAATCCGCATGATATCATTACCACAATAATCCCATTGGATAATCGGGACGATTTTATGCCAGTTATTGATCAATTCCCTCAATCATTTGCAAAAGATACTTCTCTTATCAACAATCGTCTTGGAAAGAAGAGCATCTTGCTTTCTGACACTGTAAGGATAACGGCTCCGGCATCTTTTTTTGATCAAAACGTGGAAGTTCAAGAAGGAGAAAATGGTTACGTGGTAACAATACGTCGATAACTATGAATCAATTTGACGAAAATAAAATTCGTGAAGAATTTCATAACATTATACCATTACTTGAAGGATGGGGAACTGAGGTGGATTTGATTTTGACGGATTTCATCAAGTCTTTGGGGTTAAGTTTCGAACGTGTTCAGCAGTGGCCAAAGCATAGAGTGAAGGATGTTGAGTCGTATGTTTCAAAAGTATTATATAGAAAAACATATCAGAATCCTATAAAAGACACTACCGACAAGGTTGGGACAAGAATAGTGTTGCTCAATATTGATGATGTTTATGAAATTTCAAGTTTCATAGAGCATTGTGATGAATGGATTTTTGTTGAACAGGCACAAGATATTGATTATATACGAGAGCACAATCCAATCGAGTTTTCATACCAGTCAAATCATTTTATCGTCAAACCCAAACCAGGGAAGTATTCAGAAGAACAATGTGATCTGCTGACATGCGAAATACAAGTTCGGACGCTGTTGCAGCATGCCTATGCTGAAACCAGTCACGACACGGTGTATAAAAAAGGTCATTCAGGCTCGCCTAAAGTGCTTCGTAACCTTGCGGTGACCATGGCATTCTTGGAGACGGCAGATGAAAAGATAAAAACAATTTACAAAAACACAAAATCCATGACCACTCCTAAGATTGATTTGATGAGGCTTATGGATGAACTGTATCGTAAATATGTTCCTACATATAGTGAAGCAGATTACGATGCTGGTATTACAGAGGCTCTTATGGCCTTTTTCGACGAGAATTACTACTTGGAGGTGACGGAAAACTTAAAAAAGTTTGTGGAAGAGAATGATGGTGATATTAGAGCTGCTTTAGAACAAGAGAAGCCATCGATACTGTTTCGTCAGCCAGTTGTGTTGTTGGCTTTTTACACAATACGTAAACGTCCGCATTATTTGATTCAAAACTGGCCGTTCACATACAATTCGTTACTTCAAGTTTTACGGGCGATGAATATTAGTGATGATGCAATAGTTTGAGATTTAAAATAATATAAAATGGGAAGACAAGTAATTAACAAAATCGAATGTCCTTATTGCCATAAAGAATTTGATGTGGCAACAGAAGATATTGAATGGGAACACCTGGACGATGCAGGTGAAACGGAGGATAATAGTGGAATTCACGATTATCATGTGTTTCAGAAGGTGAGTTGTCCACATTGTGATAAACTAAACAAAATAATTTTTGTGGCACAAGGTGTATCAGAGGCTCAACTTAATACAATGAAAGTTGTTTCGTTGGAATTTAGCAAATAACACATCTTACATCTTCCTTCTAACATCATACATTTAATGCGGCCTCCCGGTCATTACGCGCAGCCGGGGAGTTGCGAAAAGCGAGAGGAGAGCAAACTTGTTTGTTATCCCGAGCCCAAGCAACGTAGACGAAAGTCAACCGCTTAAAGGGGCTGAAAGGTCATCCGCACAGCCTGAAAGCCCCACATATAAAGGTAGTGGGCAGTCCGTTGGTCTCTCAAATATGGTTCAATTCCTAGCGGACTTCCACGACCCGAATAGATTCAATTCATATTGGTTAGAATTCAGAAGAACAAAAACAACAATATATGTTCAATTTAGATAAATTTATTGCTGACTCGGTGACGTTCCGCCCTGTCAGTATGTTTGAGCCCGATATACAGGCTAATGCAGCAACCTTGACCCGTGAGATTGAGGGGAAATCGGTGTGTGTGATTGGCGGAGCTGGCAGCATTGGCTCGTCGTTTATTAAAGCTGTACTTCGTTTCAGACCGGGTAAATTGGTGGTGATTGACCTTAATGAAAACGGACTAGCTGAATTAACAAGAGATATTCGTAGCACCGAAGGCCTCTTTGTGCCAGAAGAATACCGAGCCTACACCTTGAACTTTGCTGACCCTATCTTCACCCGCATCTTCCGTGAGGAGAAAGGTTTTGATATTGTAGCTAACTTCAGTGCACACAAGCATGTGCGCTCAGAGAAGGATAAATACAGTGTACAGGCTCTTATCGAGAACAATGATATAAAAGCTAAGAAATTGATGGACTTACTCTGCGAATTTCCACCAAAGCATTTCTTTTGCGTCTCGACTGACAAAGCCGCTAACCCTGTAAATATCATGGGCGCCAGCAAGCGTATTATGGAAGACTTGGTGATGGCATACAATGGCAAGTTTAAGGTCACAACAGCACGCTTTGCCAATGTGGCTTTCAGCAATGGCTCGCTTCCTGATGGTTGGTTGCATCGCTTGCAGAAGAAACAACCGTTGGCCGCCCCTAACGACGTAAAACGATACTTTGTCAGCCCCGAAGAGTCGGGTCAGATTTGCATGCTGGCCTGCATTCTGGGCAACGGCGGCGAAGTATTCTTCCCGAAGTTGGGTGAAGACCAGATGTTGACATTCAGCTCGATATGTGACAGCTTTGTAAAAACAGAAGGCTTTGTGAAGAAGGAATGTGGCAGCGATGCTGAAGCCAAGCATTTTGCCCATGAAATGAGCTATGATAGCGACATCTATCCAGTTGTTTATTTCAAAAGCGACACTACGGGTGAGAAAGCCTACGAGGAGTTTTATATTCCTGGCGAGAAAATTAACATGAACCGCTTTAAGGCTCTTGGTGTGGTGGAAGAAACTACCCGCAGACCTATGTATGAGGTAAACGCCTTCTTCGATAACCTGGAAAAGTTGTTTGCAAAGGACGATTTCACAAAGGCGCAAGTGGTGGAGGCTATCAAGGAGTTTATCCCGAACTTTGAGCATGAGGAGAAGGGGAAGAACTTGGATCAGAAGATGTAAAAATGATAATAATATGACGGAAGAAACGATTACTTTTTTAAAGGATTTAATCCAGTATTTTGAAGGAAGGATTGAGAGAGAAAACAACCCTGAAAGGTTAGAAATATTGGAAGATAATAAAAAACATTTAGAAGAATTACTTAAGAGAAGACAATATCTTGTACTGGAGAATCAGGTATCTAATCGTCTGTTGCTTCAATGTTCAATTAGTGTGCTTGGCGAGCTGGTCGAATTGAAGATTTATGAAAATAATGATGATGGATTTATAACTTATACATTTTCTCAATCACACTACCTTCAGGATGAAAATGACATGAATCCATATAGACCAGGAAGTGGTGCGGTTGACACTACAATTAAAGGTCTTTTGTTTAAAATTGACCTATACAAAAACAGGTTCAAAAAAATAATAAAAAAAGAGGTGAATACAAGTTTTTAGACAAGTTATAAATATAATAAATGACAATGTACGAAAAAACAATTAGTTTTATAAAAGACCTATACGGCAACCATGATTTCGTGCCGTTGAGTGTTCCTAAATTCATTGGTAACGAGAAGAAATACCTCAATGATTGCATCGATACTACCTTTGTGAGCAGTGTGGGTCAGTATGTTGACCGTTTTGAAAAGGATATGGCAGCATACACCGGTGCCAAACGTGCCGTGGTATGTGTGAGTGGTACTAACGCATTGCACATGGCTATGATGTTGGCAGGCGTGGAGCGAGACGATGAGGTGTTGACTCAAGCACTTACTTTCATTGCCACATGTAATGCTATTGCATACATCGGTGCTCATCCAGTATTTCTTGATGTGGATAGAAGCACCATGGGCTTGTCGCCTGATGCAGTCAAGGAATGGCTTGTCAAGAACGCTGAAATTAGTAATGGTCAGTGTTATGATAAGAACACCAACCGTCGTGTGAAAGCTTGTGTGCCGATGCACACTTTTGGGCATCCGGTTCGCATTGAGGAATTGGCCAACGTCTGTGCCGAATGGCATATTGAATTGGTGGAAGATGCTGCTGAGAGTATTGGCAGTAAGTACAAAGGCGTTCATACTGGCTTGTTTGGTAAAGTGGGTGCTTTGAGCTTCAATGGCAACAAAACCATCACTACTGGTGGTGGTGGCATGCTCCTCTTCATGGATGAAGAGCTTGGCGCATTGGCCAAACATTTGACCACTCAAGCCAAAGTGCCGCACCGTTGGGAGTTTAAGCACGACCATATTGGCTACAACTATCGTATGCCTAACATCAATGCAGCCCTCGGATGTGCACAGTTGGAACATTTGGATGAGTTTATTGCCGATAAACGCGAGACGGCCAAGGCGTACGCTGAGTATTTCAAGAATGTGGAAGGTGTAGAGTTTTTTACTGAGCCTGAGAACAGTTTTTCAAACTATTGGCTCAATGTGGTGATACTTCCTGACCATGATAAGCAGTTGGAGTTCTTACAGGAAACCAACGATAACGGTGTGATGACCCGTCCTATCTGGGAGCTCATGAATCGTCTACCAATGTTTGAAAACTGCCAGCATGACCACTTAACAAATACAATTTGGTTTGCTGACCGTGTGGTTAATATTCCGAGTAGTGTTAAAATAAACAGTTTATAGATTCAATCAAACAATGAATAGTCTCAAAACAAAGATTGGACATATCACCATTTCTGGAGATTGCACCTTATTGGATGCTTTGAAGAAAATGGATGATGAATCCACCAAGATGCTCTTTGTTTTTAATGAAGAACATTTTATTAGCATTTTGACTATTGGAGATATTCAACGCTCTATAATCAAGAATATTTCTTTGTCAGATAAGGTAAAAAACATCATTGATCCAGACAAGGTTTATGTGCGACACAGTGATTCTTTTGATGAGATAAAGGTAGTGATGATGCATGAACGTTGTCAATACATGCCTGTTGTTGATGATAATGGTGAATTATGCGATGTCTTAGTTTGGGACGATATTTTTCAAACCTCGCAAGAACAGGGCAGGGAAAGAATCAATCTCCCAGTGGTTATCATGGCAGGCGGTAAAGGTACACGTTTAAAACCAATAACAAATGTTATTCCAAAACCTCTGGTTCCGATAGGTGATAAAACTATCCTTGAAACAATAATGGACCAATTTGAGGCCATTGGATGTACAAAGTTTTATATGTCGGTTAACTACAAGGCTGACATTATGAAGTATTATCTTAGTCAACTTGATCACAAATATGATATTGAATTCTTTCAAGAAAACAAACCTCTTGGTACTATAGGTAGTGTCTCTTTGCTAAAAGGGAAAATTAATACACCTTTCTTTGTTTCGAATTGTGACAGCATCAACGAACAGGATTATCGAGACGTATATGACTACCATCTGCAGAATCACAACGACCTCACCATTGTAACCATGGTGAAGACATTCAGAATCCCATACGGTGTGATTGAAACCGGAGAAAATGGATTGATGGTGTCGCTCAGCGAGAAGCCAGAGTTGACCTATCAGGTAAATACTGGTGTTTACATATTGAATCCCACTTGCATTGATGAAATACCGAAGAATGAGTTTTTCCACATCACTCATTTGATGGAGAAAATAAAAGCCCGTGGCGGTCGCGTGGGCTGCTTTCCGGTAAGTGAACACTCATGGAAAGATATGGGTGAATGGCCAGAATATTTGAAAATGATAAATGTGCTTTAATATGTTTGGAAATACTATTACAATCAACGGGAAATTGGAGGCATGTCCTGGTGATATTCATTTTAAGAATATTGTGTGTCGCAATTATATGATAAACAAATATGAGCATGACAAAATATTTGCTGACACCAATGATTATATCATCATGTTGGATGGCGTAATTCTAAATCGAAAAGAATTGATAGAAAGCACTCATAGCCAAGAAATTGGTGATGAGACGCCATGGCTTAATACTTTACGTTGTTTATATGAGAAGGACGGAGAGCAGTTTTTTTCATCTTTACGTGGGAGTTTTGCTGGAGCCATTTATGACAAAAAACAAAACAAATGGATTATTTTTGGTGATCAAATAGGTTCAAAATTTATTTATTATGCCAAAGTGGGCGACTTCTTTTGTTGCACACAGGTAATGGGGCATATATATGAGATGCTACGTGATAATGGCATTGATTACCACTTGGACGAAACTGGAGCCTGGATGGTGCTTACCTATGGTTTTATGCTTGATGATGTAACTTTGTGTCATGAGGTGCACAAGATAAATCCAGGTTGTTACATTACGTTGAAAGATGGGTCTTTGGAAGAAAAACGGTACTATTTGTTAGATAACACGCCTGATAGTTCAATTACAGAGGAAGATGCTGTAGAAATTGTTGATAAATACTTTAGAAATGCCATTATTAGAGAATTCGAAAAAGATAAAGAATATGGTTATAAACATCTCGTGGCATTAAGTGGTGGTTTGGATTGTCGAATGACCTCTTTTGTGGCACATGATTGTGGTTATACCAATCAGTTAAATATGACATTTAGCCAGTCTGGTTATTTGGATCAGACGTTGCCTATGCAAATGTCTTCTGCACTGAAACATGAGTGGATATTCAAATCATTAGATAATGGCTTGTGGCTATATGATGTTGATGAAGTGACAGAAACCACGGGCGGGAATGTTTTATACTATGGGACAGCTCATGGTAACAGTCTGTTTAAATATTTGAATTTTGAAGAATTAGGTATGGAACACAGTGGTCAAATCGGAGATGTGGTCATTGGGTCGTTTATTAGGGCTAATGAGAAAAAATCAAGATATGTATTGGGAGGGAAGGCCTATTCAAACAAGTATATCGAACACTTAAAAGACTATAAGTTATTACTTGATGTAGATAAAGAGATTGGAATGTTTTATTATCGTGCTTTTAATGGCACAAATAATGGAATTCAAAACCTATACAATTTCAGTGAAACATTATCTCCTTTCCTTGATTTGGAATTATTAGAGACGGCCTTGTCTATACCGGTAGAATTACGCCAAAACCATAATATTTATAAAAAATGGATATTGGCCAAATATCCAACGGCTGCTGAGTTTGTGTGGGAAACAACGGGAAAAAAGATTTCCGCGAAAACGTTGCGCATTGGGAATAGGGAGATTCCTATTTCCAATATTCCCAAAAGTATGTTGACACACCTAAAATATAAAATTGGAATACGTGAAAACAAAAACAGCGCTTTTAGTTAGTATGAATCCAATTGCGTACTATCTAACGCATAATAAAGAACTAAGTGAATACTTGGGAACGTATTTTGAATACGCTAATAATATTTCTAATTTAGAGATTAGAAATACAGTTGATGATATTAAAAACACTGGTACTTCTATGGAGAAAATTCAAGCAGTTTCTCTACTAGCTGCAATTAAATTGTTTTTTGTATGAAAGAGAATTATAGTGTTCTTTTTTTAGGGAAGATTTACGATAATCATATGGTTCGTTTCGTGCGTAATCTAAAATACGTAAATCCTAATATTAAAATAGATTGTTTTGGACCGTGCATAAAAGGAAGGGAGATGCCTTCAGGTTATAAATCTTTATTTGATGATTGCAAAATAGTTAGTTTCTCATCTTGTTTAAAAAAAATACCTGGTCTTCGTTCCATTGAAGATATTATTAACTGGCACAAGTCTTTTGGTGATTTTGCCAAGAGTCGGAAGTACGATATTGTGAATATCCATTATCCGAGTTATATCTATAAATATATACTGAAAGACTTAAAGCGACTTACAGATAATATAATTCTTACACCATGGGGAAGTGATGTTTATCGGATAAATGCGCATCAACAACGTTTATTACAGAAACTATACAATGAAGCTAAATATGTTACAGGTTCTGGTGATCGCTTTACAAAAGATTTTATGCGTATTTTTAATGTCCCCCAAGAAAAGTTTATTCGTGCGGACATAGGATCCGAAACAATAGATTATATTATCAACCATGAAAAACAATGTAAATCAGAGGAAGCAAAACGCTTTTTGGGTATAGAAAATCATTATGCTATTACATGTGGATATAATGCGGCTGAAGCGCAACAGCACATAAAGATTATAGAAGCTATAGCTCGAGTTAAAGAGAAATTGCCTCAGAATCTTATATTGTTGTTTCCTGTAACTTATCCACAAAAGCATAACTATATTGAAAGTTTAAAATCTATTGTAAACAACTTAGGAATTGAAGCTCTTTTCTTTGAGCACTATTTAGATCTTGACAAGTTGTTTATATTGCAACAAGCTACAGACATGTTTATACATGTTCAAACCACCGATGCCAATAGTACAAGCATAAAAGAGTATTTGCTTTTGGATAAAAATTGTATCAATGGTTCTTGGATGAAATATGATGATATAGAAGATGATAATTATAAGCCTTATCATACGGTTGATAATATAGAACATTTAGATGAAGCTCTAATAGAAGCCATTCGTTTAGGTACACCCGCAATAACAGACAAAATAAAGAATCGTATAAAAGATCTTGGATGTTTACGAGCGGCACAAAGGTGGAATTCTATTTTTTCGTCTATTAATGAGTAAAGGGATGTTACAATGGGTTTAAAAGAAAAAACCGTCAATAGTATCAAGTGGAATACAGTTGCCACAGTAGTGACAATGGTTATTGGTGTTTTGCAGGTTGCAATATTAACACGTTTGCTTGACAAATCAGATTTTGGTTTGATAGCGATAGCTTCAATGGTGATATCTTTTACAGATATATTTGCTGAATTAGGCATTACCGTTGCACTTATTCATAAGCAAAATATAACCCGAGAAGTATATTCATCTGTTTATTGGTTAAATATAGGGATGAGTATTATTATTTTGGGTATTACTATGATAGGAGCACCGCTTGTAGCTGTCTTTTACAAGGAACCAATTTTAACAAACATTGTTCGTTTGCTTGCGTTAAAAATATTGTTTAATGCATTTGGAAAAATGTTTCATACTATTAAAACCAAAAATCTTGAATTTGGTTTTATTTCCAAGGTTAAAATAGCAACTTCAATTGTTGGTATAGTTTCATCTACAGCATTTGCATATTATGGTTTTGGTGTAATGAGTCTAGTTTATGGGCAATTAATACAGGTTATTACCAATCAATGTACTTATGCAATAGCTGGCATGAAACAAATGAAGGTCATGTTACATTTTTCTATTAATGAGGTAAAAGATGTATTGAAGATAGGCGGCTTTCAGTTGGGAACGCATATTTTAGATTTTATTGCCGCTCGTTTGGATGTGCTCTTGATTGGTCGTTTTTTTTCGATGGAACAACTTGGCATTTACAATATTGCAAAAGATTTAATCATAAAACCTTATACAATTATCAATAGTATATCTTCAAATGTTTTCTCTGCTGCGTTTTCAAAGATACAGGATAATATCCAAGCGGTTGTGTCAAATTATACCAAATTGATAAAGATAGTGTCAATGATTTCGGTTCTAATCTATACAATATTTTTTATTTTTGCAGATTTGATAGTAGCAATATTATATGCGCCTTCTTTTGCAAATGTGGCTATATTATTGCGTATTATGACGTTGATGGGTATTTGTTCTGCTCTTACTTCACAGGGTGCGGCAATAATGATTGCCAAAGGTCGGACTGATTTAGGAATACAATGGACGGTCGCTAGAATAATAATGTCAACAGCTATTCTTTTCCTTACTGCAAGTTTTGGAATTTATTATGTGGCTTGTGGCCAAACAGTGCTTTCAGTAATATCCTTGTTTGTGTATTTTATTATAGTTATGAAACCTATATTAAATATTAATATTCGTCAATATATAACAATGTTTAGTGGTATAATTCTCGGAACTATACTTATATCCCTACCATTTGCTATTATTAACACTTTGTTTGAGTTGCCGATATATTGCCAAGTTGTTATGGGTGTGTTATATGTAGTTCTTTATTATTTGTATTTGCGTAGGTTTAATAGGGCAGAACTTGACGAAGTTATCAAGAATGTAATACCGCATAAATCATAAAATATCATGGTTGTCCATATATTGCTACTTATTATTCTGTTAGTCATCAATCTATTACCAGAATACTGGATTGATAGAAAAAAGTATGTATTGCCTTTTTCTTTTATACTGATATTAATCTATTGGTCTATTCGATATGATTATGGTTTGGATTATTGGAACTATTACAATGCATTTTACTCAGGTGTTACAGAAAATGCAAGAGGAACACGTGAAACATGGTTTTATGCTTTTTTTGGATGGTTTGATTACTATTATCAAGCGGTAATTGCTGAATCTGTGATAATTGCTGTTACATTCTTTTATTTTGCTCGAAAGTATGTTTCAACACAATTTTACTGGTTGTTCTTTTTACTCCTTTTTAGTGTTCCAGGTCTTCATTTTAATCTTATTTCAGCAATGCGCTCAACAATGGCCGCATGTGTTTTGTATTGGGCTTTTGATTTGTGTTATATTTCAAAAAGAAGGTGGCTTTTATATATTGTGTTAGTCTTAGTGGCTAGTCAGTTTCATACTTCGGCACTTGCCTTTGTTGTGTTGCCACTTGTGCATTATGCATTCAACAAAGCGCATGGTATGGTAGTTTTCTTAGTACTTGTGCTTTTTGATATTCTTCAAATGTTTTTTGCTAATAGCATATATAATTGGATTATTACATTATCGGTCTTAACAGCTGATTATGATAATTATTCTGCAGTTGTTCAAAGTGCAAATATTAATGGGTTTATTGTTAGATCGGCAATTTTATATCCAACATTTTTTATATGTAATTATTATGATAAAATTCGAACAGTAGATACTTTTTATCGTCAAGTATTTATTCTGGCTTTCTTTTATTTAGCTGTAGCAATGATTGGTCTAAATTTCCAAGGTCGTTTTACGGTATATTTATTCCCATTTTTCATGCTTGCTTTAGCTAATACATGTAATAATGTGGACAAAAATAAAAAATGGGTGATTTTATTACCTTATTTTATAATTCTTCTTCTAGGGTTTATTGGGTATTATAATGCTTTGCTCGATAATATTAATGGCCATTGGAGCGAGGGTAATCCTTATTATTATCACACCATTTTTGAAGCACCATCTTTACCTTAAAGTTATCAGTTTTATAAATAACGACGTATGCTCTTTAATTCCTTTGAATTTCTTATATTCTTTCCGGTAGTCTGCATCATCTATTTCTTGTTGTGGAACAATCGGTGGCGTGTGCCATTCTTGTTGGTAGCCAGTTACTATTTCTACATGAACTGGAAGCCAATCTATGCCCTGCTGATTATGACTTCAACGGTGCTGACCTATGGTTGCGGTTTGCTGGTGGAGAAGTATGCTGACGACAAGCGGAGGCAAAAGTTATACCTTGTGGTTAGTTTGGTGATTAATTTTGCCATATTGTTCTTCTTTAAGTATTATAATTTCATCAATGAGAGTGTATTCTCTGTATTAGAGTTGGCAGGTTTGCGATGGCCGGTACCCAACTTGGATGTGTTGCTTCCTGTGGGCATCTCGTTCTATACGTTCCAAGCTGTTGGCTATTCAATTGATGTATATCGAGGGACAATAAAAGCTGAAAAAAACTTTTTGACGTATGCGCTGTTTGTCAGTTTCTTTCCTCAACTAGTGGCAGGCCCTATTGAAAGAGCCAAAAACTTATTGCCTCAATTCCATGAGGAACACACATTCAGTTATGACAATGCCGTTGAAGGATTTAAGCAAATGATATGGGGCTTCTTCATGAAGCTATGTGTGGCCGATGTGATTTCCGAGTATGTGAATGCGGTTTACAATAATGTACCGCAACACAATGGCACAAGTATGTTAATCGCTACCATCCTCTTTACGTTCCAAATCTATTGCGATTTTGGTGGTTATAGCAACATCGCTATCGGTGCGGCAAAGGTGATGGGATTCCGACTGATGGAGAACTTCAATCGTCCTTATTTGTCGCTAAATATTAAGGAGTTTTGGAAACGTTGGCACATTTCGCTTTCGTCGTGGTTCATGGATTATGTATATATTCCCCTTGGAGGCAATAGGGTGTCTTATCCACGCCATCTTCTAAACCTTGCTATCACGTTTTTAGTGAGTGGAGTATGGCACGGAGCAAATTGGACATTTGTGCTATGGGGGGGGGTACACGCTGTGTATCAAGTAGTTGCAAATGTTTTTCGCAAGTTTGTATATAAGCCCAAGTACGATGTTTGGTGGTCAAGAATGCTCGGTACAGTTGCCTGTTTTGTGGCGGTGGCCTTTGCCTGGATATTTTTCCGTGCTAATAATGTTGGTGATGCATTCACTATTATCGGCAAGATTTTTACCAATCCGGGTAAGCCTTTCTTTGATATAATGGTAATGCTTACAGGTGGCATGGGGTTGGCAATTCTGGTGTTTAAGGATTTGAAAGACCAATTTGGATGGAACATCCATCTGATGCACAATAGTCATGCAGCAGTGAGGTATATTTCGGTCGTCCTGTTAATATCGTATATACTTCTCTTCGGTTCGTTCAGCAGTGGTCAGTTTATTTACTTCCAATTTTAAAGCATCATGAAAAAAGATATAACACGTTTTGGTATTTCGTTGCTTATAACGATTTGTTTGCTTGCCAGTGTAGATTTGATTGTGGGTTTTGTTGGTGACCGTTTGGCTTGGAATATGCCAAATTTTAGCGGCCAGATAGCCAAGGACAATTACCGTCTTCATCGGATGGATGCAGAGGTGGTGATTATTGGGTCTTCGCGTGGCGCTCATCATTATGTAACCTCACAATTGAATGACAGTATCGACAATCTTGTGGGCAGGCATGTTACTGTTTATAATGCTGCTATTCAAGGGAAGTTTGCCAATAGTAATTGTTGCGCAGCTGAAGTGATTTTATCTAGATATCACCCAAAGTTGTTAATATTTGATATGCCTGAGCATCAGATGCGATCATCGGATTTTCCTTCAGATTTGGAATTTTCATCGCCATATTATTGGACGGATACAATTGTTAGGCGGTATTTGGATAATTTAGGGGCAAAGGAACAAATTGTTATGAAATCAAGTTTATGCCGTTATAATAGCAAAGTGATTAGAGTTTTATCAAGCTATTTACAGCATATTCCTGAAGATGATGGTTATGCTCCTATGTATGGTTGCGCTATAGATACGTCAAAACACGAACCAACAATGTCGGACACAGGTGCTCTTTCACTTAATCCTTATTCGGAAAATAATTTGGTGAATGTTTTTAAAAAATGTAAAGCAAGTGATGTTCAATTAGTTATGGTTTGTTCCCCTTGGTTTCGCGAAAATATGGGTAACACCCAGCTAGAAGAATTGTGTAACAAATACGATATACTATTTATCGATTTTGGTGATACGGAGCTTTTTAACTCACATCCAGACTGGTTTCACGATGCCGGCCATTTGAATGATTTAGGGGCTCATGCATATACCGAAATCTTCTTTCATGAAATAAAACCAATGATAAAAGCAATATACTATCAATAATAGAATGTTTTACACAAAAGATTTTTCAATAATAGTTCCATGTTGGCGAGGAGCCATTAAGTTTCTCCCAAAACTTTTTGATTCAATCCCTGAAAAAGAAGGAATTGAGATAATTGTTGTGGACAACAGTAATGAGCCAATAAGACGCGAAGAGATTGATAGCCCACGTGAGATTACATTGCTACATTCAGCTCCGGAACGGCATGCAGGTGGGAGCAGGAACGATGGAATGGCTGCAGCAAAAGGAAAATGGTTGTTATTTGCCGATGCTGATGATTATTATACATCAGATGCTTTTGACACATACTATTCAAAATTAGATTCAGACGCTGAAATAGTATTTACTGGTATGGGCGGAATTTACGAAGATACTGGCGAACCATCAGATAGAGGTGATGGGTATGCCCGTTTAGTACATAAGTATTGTGTTGGTGAAGTGGAAGAATACGATTTGCGACTTGGTTTTGCGTCGCCATGTTGTAAAATGGTAAGTCATGAATTGGTTGATCGAGAAGGTTTAAAATATGATGAAATTAGGGCGGGAAATGACATATATTTTTCCTTAACGAGTGGTTTTTTTGCAAAAAAAATAGATGCTGTTGATACGACAACTTATATAGCCACAGTAAACAGAGGCTCTTTAACCAAAAGACGTGACTATGATGTTATAAAGGCAAGACTTTATTCCAAACTGCATTGCAATCAATTCCTTCGAGCACATGGCTATTCGCAACGCCAACATTCTGTTTTGTTTGCTATTGCAGAGAGCCGTCATTATGGTTTATGTAAATCGTGGGAATTTTTGAAAATGATAATAGAATTTCATCAGAATCCATTTGTTGGTTGTCGCAATTGGTTAAGAACTTATAAAAAAGATAAGGAAAAAGGAGATTTTGATGATAAATATATAGTAAAATAATCTTGAGAGTCGTTTTGCTAACATAAATAAACCCAATATGTAGATTATTCATAAATTATGATTACACACAAAATCTGTTATTTTAACCGTAGTTCTATCCATTACCGCAAGAATATTTACATGCTTATGGATAAGGAACTGCCATGCGATTTCTATTTTGGTGATTCACGACCTGGTAAAATTGAGCCTGTTCCATACGAATTATTGGAACATTTTAAAGGTGAGTTTCATAATATTAGTATTGGCCGATTCTATTGGCAAAAGGGTGCGCTGAAATTGCTTAGAAGTGATTACACAGATATCATCACACCAGGAGATACGTATTGTTTATCTACTCGCATTATGCTTATGCTGTCTAAACTTTATAAGAAAAACATATATCTTTGGACGCATGGTGCTTATGGGGATGAAGTAGGAATAAAAAAATGGAATATTATTCGTAGTATTTCCAAAGTTAAAGGTGTATTTCTCTATGGTGAATATGCCAAGAGCATTTTGAAGGGATGGGGTATACCTGAATCGAAACTCCATGTCATATACAATTCATTGAGCTATGATGAACAATTACCTTTGAGGCAAAGTATTAAACCTTCTGATTTTTATCAAATGCGTTTTAATAATGAAAATCCTAATATTGTTTTTATAGGTCGATTGACCACTGTAAAGAAATTGGATCAAACACTGAAGGCTGTAGCATTGCTGAAAGAACAAGGCCTGTTTTTTAATGTGACATTTATTGGAGACGGGACAGAGAAGCAAAAGTTGGAATCATTAGCCAACGAATTGGGTTTGATTAATAATGTTTGGTTTTATGGCGCTTGTTATGATGAGAAGAGGATTGCTGAATTTTTATATAATGCAGACTTGTGTGTGTCACCTGGAAATGTGGGGCTGACTGCTATGCATGCCATGACCTTTGGTTGCCCAGTAATTAGTCATGACAATTTTCCATTGCAAATGCCGGAATTTGAAGCAATCGAGGTTGGCAAAACGGGTGATTTCTTTAAGGAAAATGACATTGCCAGTTTGGCCGAAGCCATTAAAAGATGGCAATCAAATTGTGGTAATCGCGAGGATGTTAGAAAAGCCTGTTACGATGTAATAGATAACAAATATAATCCTCATGTTCAGATAGAAACGTTACGTAAAACAATCTTAAATAACAATTAAAATGGGAGTTAAATCGTATTTAGGTTCAGTGTTTTCTTTAAAGAAAATAACACATAAACATGTGTCTTTTTTATCTTTATGGGATAATAAAACACAATTTACTCGATATACGCACATCTTAGAAGGAGCTAAATTGCATAATGTTTCTGTTGGAAAGTATTCTCGAATTGGAGCGAATTGTCAGGTTACAAATGCAGAGATCGGTAATTTTACGGCGATTGGGAAGGATACTGTAATTACAGTTGGTCAGCATCCAACCAATTATTTAACATCTCACTCTATCTTTTATAAAAAAGGGAATTGGGGCTGGCATGATGACTGGATAGCACCAATTGATTTTAAATCTGATAAACGAGTAATCATAGGAAATGATGTCTGGATTGGCCGTCAGTGCATTATTTTGGATGGGGTTAAGATTGGTGATGGGGCAGTGGTTGCAACAGGGGCTGTGGTCACAAAAGATGTACCACCGTATGCAATTGTAGGTGGAGTGCCGGCCAAAGTAATCAAATATAAGTTTCCACAGGAGGAGATTGATCGATTAGAGGAAATCCAATGGTGGAATCTACCTGATGAAGAGATAACCAAACGCATAGATTTGTTTCATATCAAAAACCCATCATTAGATGATATTAATCGGTTTTTTCCCGAAAAATAATGTGATAATATAGGTCAACAGGTTTTTAATCCTATTATGAATAATCAATTAACATGAATATCCTTTTCCTTTTCGTATCCTTGCCAGATCTTTCCAATGATGGTGGTTTATTCCCTTCCTTGATTCATGAATTTGTACGACAAGGTCACAAAGTGTTTGTTTCTTCTAGGGGTAAGAATGTTGAAAGGACGGAAGTGAAAATAGAGGGTGGCATCCCAATGCTTCGTGTAAAATGTCCTGAATTTACTGGTGTTTCAAGCAATGTAAAAAAAGCATTGGCATATCAGGAGTACGTGGTGAAGCAGAGATTCTATATAAAGAAGTTTTGGGGCAAGGAAAAATTTGAAATCATTTTCTCACATTCACTTCCGCCAGAGTTGGCCTATGTTGTCGATGGATTAAAGCGTCATTTCAAATGTAAGTTTTATCTTGAAATACCTGATTTTACATGGGAGGATGCCGTTGCATACGGTTATTTTAAGAAAAACAGCCCAATAGGTTTGTATTATCGTTTTTGGGAACGAAAAATGTTTAAGTGCGCCAATTTTATAGGTGTTCCTACCAAAGGTAATGTGACGTTTATTCGAAATATGTATCCTTGGATATCTGAGGAAAAATTTGCTGTTTTCCCATTTTGGTTGAGGCCGTTTGAGGCAATAAAAGACGAAAGTCTCAAAGAACGCATTGGCTTGAAAGACAAATTTGTTGTGATATATGGAGGCAGCGTGGGCGCTGCACAGCGGATAGAGCATTTTGTGGAGTTGGCAGAAGCTTGTTCTGAATACAAGGATATGGTATTTCTTCTCCTTGGTAAAGGGTCGTATTTACCAGTGATAAAACAAATGGCAGAAGATAAACAACTGTCAAATGTAGTTTTTAAAGATTTTATTCCTCAGCAGGACTATTTGCGATTATTGGCTTCATGCGATGTGGGTATGATTATTCTGAATGAAAAAATGGCCACACCAAATTTTCCTAGCAAATCACTGTCTTATTTGAATTCAAGAGTACCCATTTTGGCTGCACTTGATCATATAACGGATTTTGGTGAGTATTTGGAGGAAAATGGTGCTGGTTTGTGGGGCTATAGTGATGATATTGAAGGATTAAAAAAACAATTGCTCAAATACTACAATTCAAAAGAATTGCGGGAACAAACAGCCCGAAGAGGGTATGAGTTGTTTGTCAACAATATGACCCCTGAATGTGCATACAATTTTATCAGTTCACAAATCGGAATATAATATGGAATATACAATCAAACAGCTTCTTTTCGATGATGGAGATGTGTCGTTGCAAAAAGTTGCCGATCTTCAAAATATTGTGTATGAAGGCAAGCATACTTTTAATGTTAGAGGGTTCAGACAGTGGTATTTGAATAATCCTGCTGGTAAGGTTATTTCTTTCAATGCCTTCTATGGTGATGAACTCGTTGCCCATTATGCTTGCATTCCCTATAAGATGGAAATTGAAGGCAGGGTGGTTATGGGTTTGTTTGATATGGCCACGGTTACACATCCTGAACATCGAGGCAAAGGGCTATTCAAGAAATTGGCCCTAACCACTTATGATTATGCTAAGTCGAATGGTTTTGAATTTGTGTTGGGTGTTGCCAATGCTAATAGTTTTCCGGGTTATATGAAGTATTTTCCTTTCACCTTTGTCGGGCAGTTGGAGGTTAAGATGGGTATGGGAACAAAGATTGAATGCGATGGGGATAAAACATTTAAGGTATTTAGAGACACAGAAATTTTCAATTGGAGACTTGATACTTGCAAGGCAAATTATTGCAGAAAGAAGAATGCCTTGGTGGGTAGATACAATTCGTTTGTTCAAACATTTATGGGTACTTACTCTGACACATTGTTGGATGGCACTAACGCAAAAGACAAACATTGGGGTTTCAGGCCAAAATTGTATGTGGGCATGGGGGCCAGATTTGGAAGTATATATCTTACAGTGCCTAAATTTATCAAGCGGTCGCCATTCAATTTGATTTTCCTTGATTTGACCGATGGAAGACTGCCTAAGATAACCAAGGACAATGTGTTTTTCCAACTTTTTGATTTTGACGTGGCATGAATCTGATTACATTTGATATAGAAGAATGGTTTTTAGACTATTCAAAGGGGCTTGGAACAAAGGAAAAGATTGATAGGTATGACAACTATCTAAATCAAATATTGGATGCTTTGGTTAGGAATCATATAAAAGCTACATTTTTCTGTGTTGGAGAAATGGGAAGGCTGTTCCCTGAGGTCATCAGGAATATAAAGGCACAAGGTCATGAAATAGGATGTCATTCCAACATCCACACATGGCTCAACAAAATGGCTGAAGCGGAATGTCGTGAAGATACTCATCGTGCAGTGGACAGCTTGGAACAATGCATTGGTGAAAAAGTGAGAAGCTATAGGGCACCGGCTTTTTCAATAGGTGAAAATAACAAATGGGCTTTTGAAATATTAGCTGAATATGGTATTGAACGAGATGCTTCGATATTCCCTGCGGCTAGGTCTTTTGGTGGTTTTGCACACTTTGGACAGAAAACACCTTGTATAGTGGACTATAACGGCATTCGTATAAAAGAGTTTCCGATTTGTACAACAAAAGTGCTTGGAAAAGAAATGGCATATTCAGGTGGAGGCTATTTCCGATTCTTTCCGTTGGGTTTTGTAGAAAAAGAAATGAAGAAAAGTCCATATGCGATGTGTTATTTCCATATAGGTGATTTGGTTCCTGAGTCGCATGGCTTGCAGAGTAAGGCCGAATATGAGGCCTATTTTAAAGAAAAAGGAACGTTGAAGGCTCGCTATATGCGCTATATTAAAGGAAATCTCGGAAAGAAAAACGCTATTTCAAAGATGATGAGGTTGATTGATGATATGGATTTTATTAACCTGGCACAAGCAAACGAACAAATAGATTGGAATGCATCACAGATTGTAAAATTATAAAGCTATGTATAAATATTTTTTCAAAAGAGTTTTTGATTTTTTGATTGCACTTGTTGCACTTATTGTAATAAGTCCATTTTTGCTTGTTGTCATCATCGTATTGCATTTCGCTAACAAAGGTGCTGGCGTGTTTTTCTATCAAGAACGTCCAGGCAAGGATGAGAAGATTTTCAAATGCATCAAGTTTAAGAGCATGACAGATGAGAAAGACGAGAATGGCAATCTTCTGCCAGAACAGCAACGTTTGACCAAAGCAGGTGCTTTCATCAGGAAGTTCTCCATTGATGAGCTACCTCAACTTATCAACGTGCTGAAAGGAGATATGGCATTCATTGGGCCACGTCCATTGCTTATTAAGTATTTGCCTTTGTACAGCGAAGAACAGCACCGCCGCCATGAAGTGAGACCCGGTATGTCGGGTTGGGCACAGGTACATGGTCGCAACAATATCACTTGGACAGAAAAATTCAAGCTTGATGTTTGGTATGTTGACCACTGCTCGTTGTGGGTTGACATCAAGGTGATTTTTCTTACCATCAAGAATGTGCTTGCTTCAAAAGACATAGTATTAACCACAGGACCATTTACAGGAGACAATTGATATGAAAAAAGTGATGATATTGGCTGGCGGTAACGACCAGATAGCATTAATGGAAGAGTTGCGTAGCTATTTCAAGGGTAATGTGGAGATTATCCTCGTGGATATGTCGGACAAGGTGAGGGCTATTCCTTTTGCCGACAGATTTCTGCAAATTAGCACTATGGATAAGGAAGCAGTGCTGAAAGCAGCCCGTGAGGAGAAGATTGACTATATCCTAACGGCTTGCGGTGACCAGCCGCTTTCGACCATGGCATACGTGGCAACGGAAATGGGATTGCCAACCTATTTGAGCGAGCAAGACGTGAGAGACCTTACCAACAAACGCTTTATGAAGGACAAAATGGTGCGTTCGGGTATACCTACGGCTAAACACATTTATATTGACAAGAACTGGGATGGCAAGTTGCCTGAGTTTGAATATCCACTGGTTGTAAAGCCAGTTGACAGCAACGGTAGTAAAGGAGTGAAGAAGGTGTTTACACCTGCCGACATGGAAAAGGCTTTGAAAGAGGCTTTCCAATACTCCTTGTCGGGCGATGTTATCATCGAGGAGTTTAAGCAAGGCGAGGAACTGTCGGTGGATGTGTATGTGGAAGGGACAACTGCCAAGTTACTCTCGATAACTGCCTCTAAGAAGATTCAGGAAAACAAGGATTCATTTACCATCATCCAGAGCTATTATCCGGCTCCAACGGATTATAAAGAGGAGCGAGTGCTTGAGATATGCCAAAAGATTGCCGATGCATGGCATTTGCACGACACACCGCTGTTGGTGCAGATGATTCAGAAAGGCGATAGCTATAATGTTCTGGAGTTTAGTGCCCGCATGGGTGGCGGCTCAAAATATCGCTTGATTCAGGTGCTTTCGGGTGTGAATATTATGGAAGTGTATGTGAAGATGGTGATGGGCGACAAACCAAAGGTTGCCCCGGCAAAGCAGTACAACAACGCCATCATGAGTTATATCTATTGCTACCCTGGCGTGTATGAATCGGTTGAAGGATTGGATGAGCTAAAGGCAAAGGGTGTGATCATGGATTACTTCATATACCGTGGCCCTAATTCGGTGATAGAGAAATCAAATACCAGCAGCGATCGGGCGGCTGGTTTCTTGGTGGTGGGCGATTCACAAGAAGAAGTAGAAAATAAGTTGGCAGAGGCCAATGCCGTTTTGCGAGTGCTAAACGACAAGGGAGAGGACTTTATGCGTCACGATTTATTCCAGAAATAAAAAAGTTATGAAACTTCAACAATTGGCTAACGGCACAGTTTATCTCCAAGCACCTTTAAAGGCATACGAACTTGATAGTCGTATTATGGAAGAAAAGTATGGATTGAGAGTGATGCAATTAAACTATAACAGCGACGCTGATTTGGAAACTTGGATGAACATCATCCATACTTCATACGACGATTGTCGCTTTACACTTGACACAGCAAGAGACTATCTGTCAAACCATCAGTATATGAATAAAACACAATCATTTGTGTTTCAGGAAGTTAATGTGGGGGGGGGGCGAGCTGTAGCCACCGTTTCGATTGGTGTATATAAAACCAATCCCAAGATAGGAGGCGATTTTAGAATAGGGGTGACAAAGGAGGCGCAAGGTAAAGGTTATGGCAGGTTATGTATC
>Ga0326513_10000516_pt1 | contig 32906 bp, 35 predicted proteins | sample 2_2465_0518_D_FD_203654 | JGI IMG/M metagenome (GOLD analysis project Ga0326513, IMG submission 203654) | Bovine rumen microbial communities from UC Davis, California, United States - 2_2465_0518 | ecosystem: Host-associated > Mammals > Digestive system > Stomach > Rumen | place: USA...
GATAGCCGCCTGCCTTGATAGCATCACAGAACGCCTTGACAACCGCGGTCAAGCGGCTGTCAGAGAGCGCAAGCTGTTTCTGCTCTTCAACGTCCATGTAAATACCAAGCGGCAGTTTCCTTCCCGCTGCGAGATGGAGTGCGTGGATTGCCTCTGCTTCCGCTTCGCCCTCTGTCGTTGCGTGAGAGTAGACATACGCGCCAAGAGGAATCCGTGCGGCGTTGTAGAATGTGTCGAACTGCGGGTCGACCCAGTTCTGACCTTCCGAAATTTTGAGGATTGCGAAGTCGACGGAGTTGATCGCAGAAGCGGGAATACCAGCTTGCCACGATGAGATGTCGATGCCGTGAAGATCTGAAATTTCCATGTTGCCTCCTTATGCTGTGCGCTTCCACATATAGACGGCGAGATACGGTGGCATGTTGTTGTGGGGCTGGCTGCCACCGCGATTGTTGCTCGCTGGCATTGCTTCGCTTCCACTAACTTCTGTCCATCCTCGTCCAGAAGACCCATATGCTGTCAAAACACTTGTATTTAAATATCGCGCAATCGTACCTCCACTTGCCGTCGAAGTTAGGTGCCCATTGTGTATGGGCATCTCGTCCTCGGTCAGTTGATGCGTTTCTTCACCGCCCGTATCTCCGGCTGTATAAGTCGTACCGGCAGCAAGCAGAAATCGGTCTTCGAGCTGTTCCCAAGTGCCGCCGAACAAAGTTCCGGGGTCTGCACTGTTGACGCTCATGTAGATCGAGCCGACAGGGTAGACGAGGGAGAAGATCTTTTCCTGCACGAGCGTGTTGATCTCTTTCCCGTGCACGCGGAAATCCCAATCCTCCGTGATCTCGAAGGTGTTGTTATACTCGGCAGCCTTACCGAACGCGACGCCGTTCCCTGTCGGGCGGAACTTCATTGCCCACTTGCGGGTCGGCAGCGCCTGGTAGTATACCGCCGTATTGCCGAGCGAGTCCGTCGCCGTGATGCGCACCATGTACGAGGCGTCTGCCGAGATTTGCGCGGTGGAGATGTGCGCCGTGCCGCTGGTCAAAGCCTCGTCTGTGCCATAGCTGCCGCCAGATGCAGCGACAGCCGAGACAAGAGTCGGCGCGTTCTGCCCGTTGAGGGAAGAATACGTCAGCGTGGCTTTCGCGGAATAGTGTGTGCCGTCCTCCGCTGCTGTCCCTTGCGCGTCGCAGCGGAAGATTTCAATGCCGGTCAGTGCTGGCTTGGCGTAGTCCATCACGGTGAGCGTGAAGGTCTCGCTTGCGGTGCGGCCTCTCGTGTCCGTGACCGTGCAGATTACAGAGACAGAAGTCGATGTCAGCACCGGGGTGAGGTACGGCGTGTTGCTGTCCGTCTCTCCCTGGCATGTCACCGAGAACGATGCGATGCTCGCGCCGACCGCGTTCGTCATGTCGACCTTCGTGTTGTCAAAGGTAGCTTCCGCCTGGGAATAGCTCTTGACGTATCCCGTAATACCCGAGACCTCGCCGGTGTTGTATGGTGCCAGGCTGGCCCATCCGGAAGAGACGACCGGCTTCATATCCGCGTCTGCATTCACGGTCAGCGAGGCCGTGGCTGCGGCTCCGATCGCTGTTCCGGAGCTGTTGTAGGTCTGCACGGATACCGTGACCGGGAGAGACGCGATGCTCGAATAATTCGCAAACCAGGACCGCGGTACAACATAGTCGAGCTGCGTATCAAAGTGTCCGCTCGTATACAGCACGGTGCTGTTATTGTACTTGAAGGTCGCGATGTGGTAGTTCGAGCTGGACTTGCGGTTCATCGTCAGCGAGTATGTACCGAGCGTTGATACGCTTGCGGAGGAAGACGCGATCGTCGAGGCGACAGGTCGCGTTGTGAGTGAGGCTGACTTCGATTTGCTCGTCCGGACGCCGAACATACCATAGGAGGCAGAATAGCAGCCGAACACGTACCCGGCGTCTCCATAAGAATACCCGCCGGCGAGAGTGACGGCGAGCGTTGCTTTGCCGTCTGCGTCGTGCGAGATCCATACCGTCGCGCCATTGTTGCTGCTGCGGATCAGCGCATAGCTGGTGCTGACATAGGTATCCGTTGCGGCTCCGCTCGCCATTGTCAGAACGGTCGTCCCGTTGAACTGCAGCGTGCCCCACGCAGTACACGATCCGGGCGTGACAGTTGATTTAATATACACGCCGTCCAGCCGGACCTGCGTCTGGCCATAGCTGCCGCGGGTCGCGTCATACTGGACTTCCGTATAATCGACGCGAATATAGTTTGTTGGATAGCCTGACGCGCTAATACGGTAGCTGTCGCTGAACTCTATACTCGGCATCTCATCCTCCTATGTATCGCAGGCCGAAGCCGTTCACAGATACGATCTCCCACTCGGTGCCGAGCTGCAGCCGGTTCTCGACGACGATGTTCGAGACGTGCAGCATGCTGTCTTCCGAGGAGAACCAGCCGCGCCTTACGCCGTTGATCCAGAACTGCCAGCCGGTCGACGTGTAAAGGCCGAGCGTCTGGCCGGGGGCAAGCTCATAGTACGTGAGACCGCCTTCGGTCTGCGTCTGCCCGGTGAAGGAAAGCTGCTCGCTGATCGCGATGCCGAGATGCACCTCGTGCGTCTCCGGGTCTTCGATCACGCCTCTCCGGATCTGACCGTTCAGATCCGTGAGGTAGGCGTTCAGTTCTCCGATGGCTTCGGTATAGTGATAGGTCTCGACGGTGTTCCGTGCCGTCTGTTCGACCTGTGTTTCGATTTGATTATAGTAGTTGCCGTAGTCCGACTTCGCGACGTACAGGGACTCGAAGGTCTCTACCCTCGAATCCGTGTACTCCGTGATCTCGTCTGCGGTCTTGATGATCAGCGCCTTGAGACTGTTCGCCGTGCTTCTGACCTGCTGCGCGGTCTGCTCCTGCGCGGCTTTGGCTGCGCTCTTCGCTGCGGATATCGCGACGTCACTGCCGCCGACCTGCTCAAGACTCTGCGCCAGCCGCACGAGATAGTCCCGCATAGCAAGGAGCTGCTGCTCCGGGCTGCCTTGCAGTTGAGGAGGAATTTCTGGAATCATCTGTAATCACTCCCCACTTCGAGGATCTTCGCGATCGAGTAGATCCGAACGTCTCCGACGCCGGCCAGCTTGAGCTGCATGTGGTCGCATCTATGAGGCCGTACCGGGAGCAGGTAAGAGTCCATACCTTCCCGCGATGCAGAAATCGTGCCGGCGTGCAGCCACGCGCCGCTGCTGTCATACTGCACATACGCGCGTACTTCTGCGCCTCGCTCCATTTTCAGCCGGATGTTATACCGGGATACCCGTTTATTCTCCGGGTACTCGTAATACTCGATCCCGCTGACTGCTTCCCATTGCACGGGCAATTCGGGCGTAGAACCGTCTACAGGGAGACTTCCCAGCATGGTGTACAGTTTGCCGCCCGATACGGCAAAAAGCTCGTCATCCACCCTTGCAAACGCGCTGACGCGAAGATCGTCCTCATGCAGCCATATACCCTTCGCGATGTCGTACACGAACAAGACAGGGTTATCCTGCTCGTCCAGCATCGAGATGTAATACTTGCTGCCGATCGCGCCGGCCACCGCCGCGTGGTACTGCTCCGTTCCGAAGTTCGCGGATACGCCGGAGGGAAAGCCCCCCTGGTATGCGCAGACGTCCGACCGGGATTTGTAGTACAAGGTCTCGTTCACGACGACGAGGGATTTGGAGCTGCCCTTCTGCACACCGCGGCATACGGTCTCGGTGATCTGGTGCGCGCCCTCCGTGGAAACGGAAACGCGGTGGATCCTGTTTTCCTTGAAAAACGTCGGATAGCCTAGATAGTTCACGGCTCCTGTCCATTGTCCGTCCGAGCCGACCGAGCCGGTCCACGAGTCAGTCGAGATTCCCATATACTGCCGCCAGTTCTTGAAGTCTCCCAGCGCGCAGCAGTAAATCTCGTTGACGGTGGTGTCCTCGTACATGCCGTAATAGCAGCCCCACAGCCTGTTCTGGCACTCGCACACATAGTCCATGTCGGGCACGGTGCGGTCAATGTGCAGCCCGGTGTCGGGGTCGTCCGGGATGAAGTCGAGCAGGCCCGTCACCATGATCCACTCTTCCGCTCCGTCTCCGCCGCCGACGTCATAGATGATCTTGTCTCCGTTGATGTCTACCGACGATCCGGAGATGGTCACGCCGTCGTAGGCTTTGAAGATACTCGGCACGTCCACGGTGTCCTGGAATGTGATCTTGATATATACAGTCTCGACGGATACCCAATCGCCCTGCGCGTCGCTCCATTGCTTGAGGATGTGCGTCTCGCCCGACGTGTCGATCCAGTATTCCGCGTTCTGCGGATTCTCCGGAGCGGTTGACTGCACGTAGGTCGCGGAGATCGCGGTGCCGTCATAGCGTACCATCTGATACGTTGCGCTCTCCGGTGCGAAGTGTGCCTCCAGGCTGCCGTAGTCCGTCTGGTCTTCGGTGTTGAAGTACACTTTGTCCGGGAAGATGACGAGATACGCTCCCATGCTGACCATCTGCTTCTCGCCGGCGGAAAGCCCGGTCACGGGCGTCGGCAGGAAGTTATAGTACAGCGTGCCATCTGCCCCCACGTATGCGAGCGCGTCCTTCTCGAGAAGAGATACCGCGCTCAAATGCGTTTCTCCCCGCCGCCTTCTGCTGGCAAGGAGAGGAGCATAATCGGTCGTGAGGTTTTTCGTTTCGTACCACTCGCCGTCCGGAACTTTGAGCTGGTGGTTATAGCCGCCGAAGGTGTCGGTCAAAAGCTGCTGTGTATACTGTGGTTCAAACTGTGGAAACAGGGGCATGACCGCACCTCCTTAAAAACGAAATCTCGGTCTCGACAGCGGCATGTGCGTCGCGTTGTAACGGCTCCACCATTGGCTGTAGCAGGTGTTGTACATCGCGATCTGCTGGTTGTAGCGGGCGGCTTCTGCATTGGCGCCGGCGATGCGGGCGATCATGTAATGCACATACATGTCCTCACCATATGGCGCGCCGACAAGCAGCTCCTCGCTGCCATCCTCATACGGAGTGAACTCATCCGTCTCCGGATCGTACTCCTCGTACTGCGTGATGACCTCGTTAAATATTTTGCCGTCGAGGGTTGACAGCCAACGGATCTTCTCGTCCGCCGTATAGCTGTTCGGTTCCGTTTTGTCGACGAGCGCGATAATATCGTTACCTGTCATGGTTTCTCCTTAAAAACGGCGGGGTGTGCCCGCCGTCAGTCCTTTGCTTTCAGTTCGTCCTGGGCCTCGTACATGGCCTCTTCCGCAGCGCGGGATCTCTCGATCTCTTCTGCCACATATGCGGGGACCTTGCTCTTCTTCCCGCGGGGAAGCAGGTAGGAGATGCCGTTGACGGCCACAAAGTAGTTGGCCTCGTTGTTGCCGCTCGCGCGCGGGATCATAACTTCAACCAGGTTGTCGGTCTTTTCTTTCGTTGCCATGATATTCTCCTTCATAAAAAGATTGGGGGCAGGGAGTGCCTGCCCCCTGGGGGTGGGTGTTTAGTTCGCGTCGTCGGTGGCGGAGAACGAGCTGCAGCTCATGACGCGCAGCAGACGCTCCGGGTAGAGGATCGTCGCGCCGTTGGTCTCGAACTTGTAGCCGATCGTGCTGAACTGGTTCAGCGGGCCGCCGATTTCGTCCTTGTCGTGGATGATCATCTCCAGCGCGCCGCCCTCGGGATCGATGATGCCGAAGGAGTCCTTGCCGAAGAAGTAGGTGGCGTAGGTCGCGCCGTCCTGGGCGTTCTTGTAGGTGCCCTTGAGAACAGGGGCGAAAACGTCCTCGATGAAGCGGACGCCGTGCAGCTCGCCGATCTCGCCGTTGAAGATCTCCTCGGTGGCGGCGTACTTGTGCGCCTCGATCCAGCCGTCGCTCTCGCGCAGGTCATGCGCAACGGAGGGATGGATGACCGCGAAATACTTGCCGTTGATGCGAGGCACGCGGTTCTTCTTCATGATCGTGACGGCCTTGTTGACCATCTCCGGGGTGAGGGTGCTGCGGCCGGTGCTGTTGTCAAGCATCGTCGCGCAGCTCGTCGGGGTGGACACAAACGCGCCGTTGAGGATGTTGTCGCAGTACAGCACGTTGGTGTTGACCAGCAGAGCGTCACGGATCAGCTTCTCCTGCGTCTCGGCAGCAGAAGCGCCCATCTCTTCGGTCGCGCCCAGGATCACGTCATCATACGCACGCAGCTCCAGCTTGTCGGTGATGCTGGTGTAGGTGCCGTACTGGTTGATGCTGCCGGTGAGGGCGGTCACGCCGAACTTCTGGCCGGTCGGGATAACGCCTTCAACAAGCTGCGTGGCCGGAGCGAAGGTGTTCCACTTGCGCCACTCGACCGTGCCCTTGTGGTTGCGGGGCAGGGGCTGACGCTTGGCGAACTGCGCGTAGAACTGCTCGACGCGCGCGTTCTCCAGAAGTTCAGTATCGTAGAAGTCCTTCATCTCCGGGAGGAGGGTGTGCGTGGCGTCAAACGCCGTGGTCGCGCCGGTAGAGGCGTTGACGTAGTTGCCGGTCGCGTTCACAAGCGTGCCCGCGTCGGCGAAGAACTGAATGTCAAAAATAAAGTCTTTCATGTTATCTCCTTCTTATTTAGGCGAGGAGATATCAGCCTCCGAATGGAAGATGTTCTCCTCTCGCTGCGGCTTCATGGATTCGCCGCTTCAATGCTTCCCTGTCTTCCTTGCTCATCTTCGAGTAAGGGACAGACACGACAGACGCAGCCTGTGTTCCATTCTCCTGCGGCCTGGATGCTCCCGCCCTCACGGACGAGGCGACAGCCTCCGTCGCGCGCTTGGCGACGGACTCGACTTCCCTCTGTCTGAACTCGGGGTGCGTGGCATAATAGGCCTGCTCGACCGTGACCGGCGATCCGGGCTGCGTCATTGTGGCAAATGCAGGATTGTTCTGCAGCTCTGCCATCAGATCAAAGCCGGGGACCTTCTGTGCGAACTCCTGCGCCTGCGCGTTCAGCTCGTCGAATCTCTGGTCAAGCGCGCGCCTCTGATCGTCAAAGGCCTGCTGCAGTTGCTGCTTGCGTGCCTGCCGCTGCTCTTCCTGCTCCATCAGATCCAGACGGTGCGCGACCTCGTCGGTCGTCCCCATCTCCAGCGCTCTCTCGGAGGAGAGGCTGTTGTCTCCGCGGAACTTTTCAAGCAGCTCGTCATAGTCGAGGTTCGCTGCGTCGAGACCGTAGCGCTGTGCAAGGAAGTCGATCACGGGGGCGATCTTCTCTTCGCGGTCGGTGTACTGCTGCAGTTTCTCCTGCGAGTTTTTCAGCCGCTTCTGGATGATGCCCTGGACCTCTGCGTCATACTCCGCCTTGTATCCTGCCTTGACTTCTTCCCACGGCTTGCGGTCGGCGTCACCGCTCTCGTTCTCCGGCGTCTCCGTGCTCGGCTCCGCCGTCTCTGCGGCGGGCTGCATCGGGGCCTTCGAGCCTTTGTATGCGCCCTTTCGGATTTTGCCTTTGGGTACGCCAAGCTGTTCAAGGCGACTTTCAAAACTCTGCCCGGCGTCGGCAGACTCTACGCCCGCGGCTTCTCCCCCGCCCTCACCGGCAGATGCGCCTTCTCCGGCGAAAAACTGGAGGTCGAGCCAGTTTTTAAATAGCATAAGGATGCCTCCATATTATTCTGTGGGTTCGGCCCACGACTCCTATGCTAATATTTTATAAAATTTTGCCTGTGTTTCTCTACCACCATTTCCCGGAATTTCAAAAAGGACGCAGATTTTGTCTGCGTCCTTCCTGTTTTATCTGCGCTTGTTCCAGGGTGCACGGTTCCGCACGGACTTCTCGTTGATGCCGAGAGCCAGCGCAAGCGAAGTCTTCTGCTCGCTTGTGAGATCCATGCCGTCGATATAGGCGAGCTGCTGATCCACGCGCGTATAGCGGTTGGCCTTGCCGTCGCCGTCGGTGTCCACGCCGTGCATGATGTTCGTCGCTTCGTAGGCGTCGAGGAAACTCTTGCCGTCCACGACTCCCTCAAGCCCGGAGTTCTGGTACCGCTGGATCTGCGTGACCGTGATGTCCTCCGTCCCGGGGTTCTCCTCGATGAAGTTCCACCGCACAAGCTCGTTGTACGCCTTCTCCTCGGCGTCTTCCTTGCCGTTGTACTGGTACCGCACGAGGATGTCGAATGCGTCCTCCACGCTGACGTTGCCGTCCATGTACTCGTCCTGCAGCTCGCTCGGGCGGATGTTGTACTCGTGCTCGATGAGCCAGCCTTCGACCTGCTTGTCTGCGGCTTCCTCGCTCTTCCCGCCGTACTTCATCACCATCGCCAGCGCCTGCGTCTTGCCGAGCCGTCCGGTCTTCACTTCGGTGCCGATATCCGCGAACGCAATCCCGGTGTCCTTCTCGCATTGCCACTCGAGGACTTTGGCCTCCGCCTCCGCCCGAGTCATGGACTTGTAATCCTGCAGGTACTTGATGGCATGTGCGCGGTCTACGTTGCCGGCAAGGAACTCGCCGTTCAGATCGCTGTAGTTGATGCCCTCCCGCACCAGCATTGTCCACTCCTGCGCTGTGCTCTCGGCGTCGCGTCTGGTCATGCCGCAGTATTGCTGCAGCAGGCGGATGGTTTCGTCCTTGAGGATCTGCTGATTCTCTCCGGTGTACAGCTCCTTGATGTAGCCCTTAAGCGAGGAGCGGACGTCCTTCTCGTCCTTGAAGTTTTCTTTCAGCCTGTCGGCTCTCGCCGTGTCTCCGGCCTGCAGCGCGTCGAACAGCAGGTGCGTGTTCTGTGCCTTCGTTCTGTCGACGCCGGCCTCAAACGTGCCCCAATCTCCGTTCTTCGCATCCTCGATATTATTTGCGATCATCTTCACGAACTTCTCGACGTTGCCGAGAGACGCGCCGAAGAACTGCGATACTGCCTTTGCCAGCTTCCATGCAGGAGCACCGGCTCCTTCCAGATCGCCCTTGACCAGCTTTTGGATGAGCTTGTTGCCGTCGCTCAACATGTCCGTGAACGTGTCCACACCGTTGAGGGATACGCCGTAGTACCGCTCGCCGGTCAGCGCGGATTTCAGCCAGGAGAAGGCTTCCGCTCCCCACAGCACGTTGCTGGTAATGGTCTCGGCAAAGTTCGTGAGCATCGTCTTGGACACGCTCTCGGCGGTCAGCTCATCGTCATCGTCGCGGTAGGCGTCCACGCTGTGCATCAGCGCATCGGCCAGCGCCTTGAAGATCACGATGGTCGCGCTCGCCGCTACCTGCGAGGAGACGGCCCAGATCAGTCTGGTCTTCGCCTGCTTCACGTCCGCCGCGGTCACACCGTTCCTGCCCTTGTCCATATCCCGGACGTAGTGCGAGTACGTTGCCGCCGCGTCATACAGGATGTTCATGTTCTGCAGCCGCTGCGTCATGAACATCGTGAGCTGCTTGACGATCGCGTTCGGGTTGCGAAGGATGTCGGGGCGCTGCATGGTTGTGTAGTCCGGCTGCGTCTTCTCCAGTACGCGGTTGTATACTTCCGCGACTTTCATCATGTACTCGTCGCTGCCCTTCTCAAGATCCGAGAAGTTCTCGTCGACGTAGTATTTCGATGCCTGCCACAGTCCACCGGTCGTGAGACCGTCCGCCGCCTGGATCCATCCGGTCGCCCACTTCATCTTATCCATGACCTTTGCCATGAACTGCTCGTTGTTCTTGATATCGCCCAGCTCTGTGGTCGAGTATCCCTGCATGCGGTACCACCACAGCGGCGTCCACTTGGCAATCTCGTCCTGCAGACCTTTGTCCCACATCGGGTTCTTCATGTCGGTGAGCGCTTTCATCAGCGGGGTGTATCCGATCTCCGCCGCTGCCGACGGGAACGATGCGGCCTGCGCCAGCGTGACGCGCGGGTTAAACGTCAGCACAGCGCCTGCCATGTTGCCACGCAGCTCGTCGAAGATGTTGGCCTCCGTCTTGCGTGCGCCGTTCAGATCCGCCATGAGGTTTTCGATATACTTCTTGCCCTCGTTCTCGAACGTCCGCGCCATTGCGCTCTGCACGCTCATAGAGTATCCGGCTCTTGCTTTGCCGTAGGCCTTGTTGAAGTTCCGGACCGCCGGCATCAGTCCGACATACTGCGCCGTCCGGCGGAGCTGGCTGCTGATTACGTCCGTGATATCCTCCAGCAGAATCGGGTTCGCGCCGTTGATACGCTCCTTCATGAAGCCCGCGTTCTCCAGACTCATGTCCCGCACGATGGTGTCGAAGCTCGCCGCCCGGTAGTTCGCGTCGGTGTGGATCGGGAAGTAGTGGTCGACCTGCGCTTTGGAGAATCCGTATACCATCTCCGTCACTTCGTTGAGCTTGTTCTTGGAATACTCGTCGAAGAACTTCTGCGCCGCTGCGATCCACTTCCGGTCGTACTCGGTAAGCTGCTTCTCGATCTGTGCACGGAGGTTGCTCATGTATGCGTCGGTCTGATCCTGCAGCTCGGCGATCTTGTCCTGGATCTCTTCTCGCTCCTGCTCGGTCTCTGCCTCCGAGAGCTGCTGGTTCAGCTCGGCGATCTCCGTGGCAAAAGCCACCGCCCGTCCGGTCTTGCCGTTGAAGGCGTCGGCCATCTGGTTCTTGTAATACTGCTTGAGTCTCGGGACAGTCAGCCCGCCGTAGGAAATGTGCCGTGCGTTCTGCTCGTTCTGCAGGTGCATGTACACAGAGAGCATCATGCCTCGCGTGATCTTGATGCTGTTGCCCAGGTCGTCCTTGAGGCCGATGTCCACCAGGTTCTTCTGGTCGTGCAGCGTGTCGAGATTCTTCTTATCGTCGATCAGTTCGCGGAAGATCTGCCCGCCTTCCATCAGCACCTGCGTCTGCGTGAGCTGCCCCTGGTTGAGCATGCCAAACATCTGCTCCCACATGGAGTTCTTCACGTAGCCGCCGGCCATGCGGAAGAACGAGGCCGGCGTCATCTGCGCCATCACAAACTTGCGCAGCGCCTTCGTCGGGATGCCCTTCGCGTTCTCGGTCTCGCGCATCATCTGGTTTGCGGCCTCGAAAGCATCCGCCTCGATCTGTGCGCCGACCAGCTTGTTCGCCGTCTGGATCGTATGCTTGAGCGCCTTGAGCGTATTGTACACGCCCTCAAGCTCGCTGCCGGTGAGGTCGTAGATACTGCCGTCGCCGAGTTCTCTCGTGATCTCCTGCAGCATACCGCTTACGGTCTCGTCGTATGTGAGCGAATACTTCGGGTCCTGCGCCAGCGCGTCGTACTGTACCTTAAGTTGTGCGAGCGCCGCTTTCGCTTTGACCGCTCTTCCGGACGTGGTATCCACCGCGCCCAGGATCTCCGCCGTCGCCTTGACCAGGTCCTTCGGAACATACCGGCCTTCTTTCGGTTTGAGCAGCATGTCCGTCAGCTCCTTGTGGAGCGCCTTGATCTTGCCGCGCACGTTGGTGTCGGACCTGCGGTTGCGCTGCCGTTCCATCACGCCCTTGTAGTGCTCTTTGGTCTCGGCTACCTTCTGCCACTTGGCTGCCTTTTCTCTCTTCACGGCAGCCTGTCGGCGTGCGGTCTCCTCTTTGCGGATCTGCTCGATCTTTGCGTTCTTCTCCGCGCGGAGCTTGTCGAGTCTCTCCCTACCGATCTGCTTCTGCTGCTGCACGGCAGCGTCGGTATCGCGGAGGGAGTTTTTGGCGGACTCGCTATTGATTTCTTCTGTAGTCTGTGGTATAGTGACTCTAGAAGAAGTCGCTCCTCTGGGTGGAGTCGTAGCCGGGTTAGGCCCGGAGCGCCCACGGTTCCGTTCAGCGGCTTTTTCTATTTTTATTTTCAGTTTGCCGCCGTCGGATGTTTCAACATTGACAGCCCGTGGTTTCCCCTGTTCGTCAAATTGAATTACGACTCCCTCGTGGACGTCCGTTCCGTTAATTCTCACGGGTGCGGCATACGTCAAGGTCGTGAGGTTGTTCCCTTCATGGTTTCTTTGCCCCGCGATGAGCTTGCCCTTTTGCGCGACATACGGTGCGAGAATGGCAGCGGCACGCAATGCATTATTGCTTGAAGCATGGCTCCTAACGGTACGTGCCCCATTAAGAGTGAAGTCGAAAGTGACACCATCCCGATCAAACATAGCGTCGTCTCCGACCCTTGTGCCCGCGATGTACGCCTGCTCCATGATCATATTATCAAGATCGGAACCAGCTTCGCCTGCGTACTCGATTTCCGCTATTGGCCCATCGGGGAAAGCGTCGTCTATAATCTGTCGGTTTGCTGCGAGCTGTTGACGAATAGTTGTACGATCTCCCATCCAGTTGACGTCATTCCTGTCGAGGATCTCGCTTCGCGTCGAATACTTGGCCTGTCCAGCACGCGTGGCCTTCCCCTCCGGGTGCGCCATCTCCCAGCCAGGCAGCACAGCTTCGATCTCGTCGACGATGCTGTCAACGCCGCCTTCCTGCTTGGCCTGCAGCATGGCGTCCTCTTCGAGACCGGCCTTGATGAGATCCTTCATAGATCCGAAGGCATCGTTCTCGGTCGGGAAGTTCATCTGCACAGCGCCGAGAGGCGTGCTGGTCGTGCCGTCCTTGTCGTAGCAGGAGAAGTCTTCGAGCAGTTTGTAGTAATTCGGATGCCCGGCGAACTCGTCGAACTTCGGCTTGTAGCCGTGTTCTTTGCACCAGTCGAGGTATTCGTTTGCCGTTTCGCGTGCGCCCTTGCCTTCAGCCTGCGCTCTCTGCAGGGCGTCGTTCCAGTTGAAGTCCGCGCTCGGGGAGATCTTCGACCACTTGCCGTTTTTATACTGTCTCGTGTTCTGCGAGTTGGTATAGTCGGTGTATTTGTCGATCTGGTTCATCGCCGCTACCAGGTGGTTCAGTCCGCTCTTGTGGTACGGGATGATCATGCGGATCTCGGGATCGTCGAGCATCTTCTCGATATGCGCCCGCGATACGCCGACCGCGATCGTGCCGCAGTTCTTGCTGTAGCCCTCCGCGTTCTGGATACGCTTGGCCAGCTCGAATCCTTCCGCCGCCGTCAGCCGCTTGCCGTGGTTGTCGTACACGGTGGAGCCGAAGCTCTGCCCGTCCTTCCAGGTGTAGTTGCCGTCAGCGTCGAGGCCGGCGTGATCTTTGTCGATGCCCTTCACGACTTCCGGTACCAAAGACATATTGATCTTGATGCCTGTCAGACCGAACTGCTGGGCAAACATGAACTCCTTCGTGTAAGAATGCGCGGGGAGTTTTTTTGCGCTCAAATCCGCGACCATCTGCACGTAGTCGAACACGAGCCTGCCCACATAATCGGAGAAGCTCTGGATGCGGATGCCGCCGACTTCGTAGGCCGCCTTCGCGTTGAACTGCCCCTGCTGGATGATCTCGTTGAGATACTGCACATCACTCTGCGCAGCCTTCGGTCCGCCTGCGCCCTTCTTGGAATTGTACAGCGACAGCAGCTCCGGGTTGTGGATCTTCAGCGCGTCGAAGCCAGCCGTGCTCATGAAGTCTCCGCGGGCTACGAGCTTGCGCGCCTGCGGGTTCTCCTTGAGGTAGTTGGCGATCTTCCACTTGACCGTCCCCTTCTTCTCCGTCTTTAGGATGTCGTCGATCTTCTCCCAATTAAGATCCGAGTCCGGCAGCGTGTCGATGCCCGCGCCGGTATTGACGATCGTCGCGTCCCCGCCGTAGTTGAAGGAGTCGAGCTTCATGCCCGCGCCCTTCTTCAGCAGCGAGAAGACCTGCATGTTGTACATCTTGCAGAAGGCGTCGGCGATCATGGCCTGCCGGTATCTCTTGGAGTCTACGAAGCACAGACCGCACGCGACCTCAAAGCCGTGGTCGCGGATGATCTCGTTGATCCTTGCGATGGATCCCTGCCCCATGCGGAAGTCGTTCATGATGCCGCGGCGGATCATCTCGTTGAAGACGGCGTCGAGCGTTCTCCTCTTCTTGCACACGAGGGAGAAGTCCAGGTTCAGCTTATACTCGCCGTTTGCCTTGACCACAGAGAACACCGGCTTGCCGTCGATAGAGACGACCTGCGCATTGCTCCATGCGGAGAAGGGTGCGTACTCGCCGTTGTCATAGTCCTTGCAGACTTTGTACAGTTCCTCGATCTGCGTGCGCATCTGCTTCGCATCCTGCTCTGTCAGCGCGCCGTTCTGCACCTGCTCGTCAAGGAACGCATCAAGGTTCTCTCTGCCGGACTCGTCGAACGTGCGCAGCGAGTTCATGATGGTGCCGTCGCTCTGGATGGATGAGGTGAAGCCCGTGTCGGTCTTGCTCTCGACGATGGTGTCCGTCGGGTCGGATGCCTGCGATGCGAGTGCGTTCTCGTTTGCTCCGGCCAGAGCATCGAGCCACATCTGCCGCAGCTCGGTGATTCTGCCCTGCATGGCTTCCGCTTCCGCGTGGCGCGTTTTAAGGCCCTTAAAAGCGTTTGCCCATTTGGAGTAGAATTTATCCAGCCACTTCCAGATCCCGCGCGCTTCGGTGGTGTGCTCGTTTGCAAACGCCATGATCTGCTCGCCGTCCGTCAGCATCCGCTCGCAAGCGTCGGCGATGACTTCTTCAAGCGCTTCGTCGTGGGTAAGCGTGCCGCCTGCCCTGCGCTGCTTCTGCCGGATGAAGTCCTCCAGGTTCTTGCCCTGGTTGACAAGCTCGGTGACGACAAAATCACGGAGCGCGTTATAGGCTTCCTCGTTGTACGCGCGGATGTAGTGCGTCAGCTCGTGCGCTGCGGTCAGCACGATGGTGCGCTGGCCGACATCCGCAGTATCCATGCCGGCGTTGACGTCCAGATAGATCCGACCGTCCCGGAAGAAGATACCCTGCGCGCCGACATAACTGCCGTTGACTGCTTTCGACTTGACCAGCGTGACGTTCACGATCTTGGCCAGCACTTCGGATGCGAAGGCATACTCCGCATCGCCGAGCTTTTTCTTGGCTTCCTCTTCGGTGACGGAGTCGTACTCCATGCCGTCGATCTTGCCCTTGCCGTCCCAGAACTCCACCTTGCCGGTGACCTTCTGCTGCTTGGCCTCTTCGGTGACGCCCTGCTTCTTCGCTTCTGCGCGTCCGAGTTCGAGCGCCATCTTGAGCTGCGCGTCGGTCAGGTCCCGCAGGGAATACGCCTGTCTCGCCTTCTCGTCCGTGATGTTGGTCAAGCCGTATCCGTTCTCGGCGATATCCCATTGCATCAGATACGAGTTGATGTTCTGCCCCGGCTTGTACTGTGCCAGCATGACGCTGCCGTTTTTCCGAGTGGAGACTGCCTGCAGCAGCGTGCGGTATCCTTCGGAGATGCCCTGGATCTGGTCGATCTCCACGTCCTGGATGGTCTTGCCGTCCTTGCCGTGCTTGATGCGGACCTTGCCATCCTTCACGCCGACGATCTCGCCGCTGATGGTATTGCCGCCCTTGTTCGTGAACTGGACCTTCCCGGTCTTCTCTTCTGCTGATACGGAAGTCTTCGCTCCGTACACGTCAGACGCGAGAGCTTTGTTCCGGGGCATGGTCTTGACCCACTCGTTGCTGCGCTGATACGGAGCGACCGCGCGTTCGTAGTCTTCTCTCGTCGCGCCCTGCCCCTTGTTCTGGATGAAGGCGTTGTACTCGGCAGCTCTCTCCCCCCGCAGGTTCTCCACGTCCATCTCGGAGAGGATCCTCTGCGCGATCGGGCTGGCTTCGACCATGCGGTGCTGCGCTTCGGTTGCGGTAACGCTGCCGATGTTGCGCGTCGCAAAGCTGTCTCTCGCGCCGGCCCGTTCTGCCTCACCCTCGAGCGCGACCATCGTGATCGCCTCTGCCAGTTCGCCGTTCTCTTCACCGAGCTGCTGCATGCGCTGCTCGACCGCGCCGAGCGTGTTGCGCATATCCTCGCGGGCGACGGTTGACGCCGCCTGCTGGTTCAGCCGGTTGATCTTCTGCTCACGGAAGGGGTCGAACTTCTTCTCGTCGATAGACTGCTCCAGCGCAGCCGCCCGGTTGCTGATGTTCTGGTCTCCGGTCTGCGTGGCGTAGCCTTCCTTGATCAGATGCTTCTGCCAAAGGCGCATGGCGTCGCCGATCTTCATGCCGTCCTGTCCGGCCTGCATAAAGAACTTCGAACGCTCATCCTCTGCGGCGATGCCGGTCGCTTTTGTCACGCCCTCAACGCTGCCGCCGACCATGCCCATTGCAGCGCCGACGAGGAAGTCGTACAGGATCTCCTCGCCATCAAGCGCGCCGAAATAGCCATTGTCAAATACGTGCTCGTCATAGATGGAGCGCAGCACCGGGTTCGCCAGGTCGGAGATAACTTCTTCAAGACCTTCGCCAGCGGCGTCTGCCACCATGCCGAGCGCGGCCTGCCCGAGCCTGTTCTGCGTGAATCTCCCGACAGCATGCGAGACGATATCATCCGCCGCGCCTGCACCGTAGATGCCGGCAAGACCGTCGAACATCTTTTCGGTGAGGACTTCGACCGCTGCGGTTCCCGCGCCGTACAAGCCCTGCTGATAGATGTCAGCGCCTGCTTCACGTGCTTCACGTACACCGCTGCCGAAGCTACGCAGCGCCATAGAGGTAAGAGATCCGCCCGGTATAACTCTGCCGACTACAGCGTCCGCGCCCATCTGCACGCCCTGCACGCCCATATCCACGGCGAACTGTCCAAGCTCGCTGCGTCCGGCCTTCATGCTGTTGATCTGCTCGGCGCTCTGCCTCTGCAGGTCTGCAGCCATATTCTGCGTGCGGATATATCCGGGTACTGCTTGATAAGTCCCTGCGCCGTGTTCGGCCTCGTATTGTTCTTTCTCTCTCTGCTGGAGGACTTCCTGGTGGTGCTTCTGCTGGTCGGTCATGTGGCCGGTCGTAAAGATGCCCCAGCGCTTTTCATTCTCCGGCTGCCCAAGCTCCTGCAGGTATCCGAAGGTATCCACCACACCGGCAGCAGACGAGCGCAGGCCCGCGTCGACCACGTTTGCATTGGCGATGCCGCCCTCTGCCTCAAATGCTTTCTGCGCGTTTGCAAGCCGTGTTTCCGCGGCTTTCATCTGCTCCCCATAATCAGAGGCGGTGATGTTCTCCTGCGCGATTCTGTACGCTCTGTCGGCGTCACGCAGCTCCTGCCGTGCGGCGTTGTACCCGGCATAGACGTCCTTGTATTCCTTGTCCGCCGCCTTGTACTCATTCCGTGCGCTTGCAATCCGGTTGTCCAGGTCGGCAAGGATCTGCGCGTACTGATCGTAGGAGGAGCCGTCGGTCATGTAACCGGCGTACTGCATGCGCTCGGCTTCGAGAGTATCGAGCGTTGCCTTCGCCGTGGATCTCCTATTGCTGATCTCATCACGCTGGTTCTGTCTCTTCTGCTCTGCCTCCGGGATGACCGGTGCGGCAGATGCGCGCTGCGGTGTTGCCTGTGTCGTTGGTGCCGTCTTCTGTGACGCGTGCTGATTGCGTCTGGTCGTCCCGCCCAGGCCGTACTTCGACCGCATTTCATCTACCGCGCTTGTGCTCCTGGTGCTGCCTCCGCTGCTGGTCTGCGTAGAGCCTGTCTGCTGCGTCGATCCGGTGGAAGATGCCAGCCCGTATTTTCTCCGCAGTTCGTCTACACTTGCCATGAATTGGCCTCCTTAAATGTGGTTCTTTTTAGCCCATGCGTTAAGATCCGCCCGCGTGAAAGTGGTATTGCCTGCGTCAATCTGCGCAGCCATATCGCGGTAGAAGTTCTGCCCCTCTGCGCTCGTCTTCGGGCTGTAGCCGTTCAGATCGCTGCTCGTCAGCTTGTTGGTGGCCGTGGTCGTCGGCGTTGTGCTCGCGGGTGTGGTAGTTCTTCCCCCGACGTACACCGTCTGCGGTGCCGGCATGTACGCGCCGCGGAGTGCTTCGCCCTGCGCCTCCGAGAGACCGGCGGCGTTATACTCTGCCTTCGTCGGCTTGTAGCCCATAGACATGAGGCCGACGAGCCTGCTGTAATTGTCTCGCTGCATGTCGTACTGGTCGAGCAGGCGGCTGTAGTTCAGCTTCTCCTGCGCCACCATGCGGTCGTACCAGGTATCGGCATCGCTCTGCGCGCGGTTGACGTCGATGTTGTACTGGTTCAGCGTGTCGAGATACCGGTCGTAGTCGCTGCGCTCAAGGTTGGTCGTGGTCTCCAGGTTCTGGTTGAGCCGGTTGCCCTCGGCGTTGTACGCGTCGAGTGCCATGCCGTAGGTCTGCGGGAGGATGTCGGCCATTCTCTGCAGATACTGGTCGTACTGCTGCTGGCCTACCGCCTGCCCGTAGCTCGAGCCGTAGCCGCCGGTCAGAGCCGCGGCCTGCCCCATCGTGTCGCGCATGGCCATCTGGCCCTGGGTGGTATAGTCCTGCACGTACTGCTGATACAGCGGGTCCGTCTTCTGGTCGTACTTGAACTCGCCGCGCCCCATGATCTGCTCGTACAGGCTCTTGATCTGCGCGTCGTACTGGCTGCCGTAAACCGGAGCCTGCCCCTTCATCTGCTCAAGCGCAGTCATCGCATTGTTATACCGCGCGGTCAGTTCGGGATCGCTCGTGTCTCCGAATACGTTCGGCACCGTCCGGTCATAGTTAGGTGCAGGCGTGGACGAGCTTGAACTTGTGCTGCCTCCGCCGCCGCCACCGCTCGATGTTGGCGGTTTGATTACGCCTTGCCGGGCAAGGATTCCAGTCCCTGCCGCTGCTGCAGCGCTCAATGCCGCTGCGTTGCTTTTGTTCTGCGTGGTAGCCGACTTTGTCGGGGTGGCGTTCTTGTTTCCCTCGTCGGTCATATTCACCATCTTGTTTTGTACGAGTGCCATCTTATTCCTCCCTCTTTGCTCTCACGTGATCCGGGTACTCGTTCGCAAGGATCTCGTATCCGGTGTATATCGTGTCCAGTACCCGCCGGCACGGGGTGATGAAGCTCGACGACGGGCTGCAGGAGATCCGCATCTCTCCGTCGTGCTGTGTGATGCTCGGCAGGAACTTCTCGTCGTTATCCTGTACGGCTGCGATCGCCGTGTATGCCAGGATGGATGCCGCCGCGCAGATCAGATCCTCACCCTTCGGTGCGCTCTGTGCGTGGCCCTTGATCGTCAAGCAGGTCTCCCTGCGGTTATATGTCGCAGAAATCATGCTTCGCCTCCGGGCTGGCTGGCCCCTCGTGCCTGCTCTCTGGCGTTCGTCACACGCGTGGACTCGTTCGTGGGATCCTGCGGCATGCCCGCGTCGCCGTCGATCTTCTGCGGCATCGGCTGGCCGGTGATGTTGGATATCATGTCATCCGCCATCTTCGGCTCGTACTTTGCCGCGAGCGTGATTGCCATCTGCTGCCACATGATCATCTGGCGATACATCGTTCCCATGTTCTGCACCTGCTGCTGCAGCTTGTCCTTGCCGTCGAACTCCATCATGCCGAGACACATCAGCGTCTGGTCTGCGTTTTGCGGGTTGAAGAATCCGAGATTGTAGAACTGCAGCGCCAGCTCATTCTGGCTCATCTTGGTGTAGCTCGCAGCCTTCTGTGCCTTGACCTCGACGTCAAATACCGGCAGCCTCATGCCGAGATCCTGCCCGGCCAGCACGCCCTGCGGCTGCGGTCGGATGCCTGCGTTGGAGAACGTGACGAACTCCTGCGCGCCCAGCTCGCCCACGATCCGGAACTTGCGGGGGATATCGTAGAACTGACGGATCAGCTCGATGACCAGGTTTATGATCTCGCTGTATGCTCTGTAGCTCGTCTTCGTGCTGTCCCTGCTGCCTTTTCCGGACGCCTCCTGCAATGCTGCGATAGCGGACGCTGCGGTCACGCCCTGCGACGTGGAACCGGTCGCGGTCTCCGTGTTGCCGGAGGTCTCGCGCAGCTCGTTCACTCTGCCTCTCTGATAGTCGATGTAATTGCCTGGCAGCGAGCGGAAGTCGATGACCTTGAGCGCGTCGTCTCCGAGATTGCCGTCGACGGTGACGAGCGGCTTCGACAGGTCAAGGAACTCTTCCTCGTTCACGCCGGCGTCCTGCCGCTTGAAGTAACGCGGCATGGCTCCGACCATCGTGTTCCGGATGAATGCTGTGTCCATCAGATCGATCGCGGTCTGCGGGTTCTGGCACAGATCCACGAAGCCATATCCGCACGGGCTGCCCTCGATCGGGAACAGCACGTCGAACACGAAGGGATAAAGGCCGTGGTCGTACAGCGTCGTGCCCTCGTTCTCCGTCGAGTACAGGACCTCGTCGTTCACGTACTTCACATAGTGCAGCACGGTCTTGCCCTGCTCCCAGCGCTTGTAATAGCAATCAATGACGGTGCTCTTGCCGTCCGTCGGCACAGCATCGTCATACAGGAACTTGGTCGCGATGAAGGTCTCTCCCTTGAGCTTGTCCTTGAGCTGCGGGTACTGCGACTCCAGGATCTCGTTGTCGACCAGGTTGGTATGGAAGAAGTATTTGCTCTGCTGGATATCCTTGACGCCCGGCTCCCAGAACAGGTTCAGCAGGTCTACCTCCTGGATGGAGATGTCGCCGAGTCCGTTGTGCTTCTGTGCGTCCCATACCACCTTGTACACGCCGGTGCCGGTCTTGAGCTTCGCCCACACCGCATCCGAATAGATGTCCTCGAACTTGTTCTGCTCCATGACCACAGGGATGATGGATGACAAACTCTTTGCCTCCTGCTCATCGCCCGGTTCTCTCGGCAGGATGTTCGGCTCCGGATATGCCTCCATCGCGTCGGCGTGCTTGGATACGATAACGTTGTGCAGCCAGCCGCTTTTGGAACGGAAGCCGCCGTCGTTCAGCTCGGTGGTCTTCCTCTCCTCGATGCCGTTGCGCAGCTTCCACCAGTTCTCCGCGGATACCACGCGCCGCTCGAGCCGTGCCTTGCCGGTCTTGTACTTCTGCAGCGTCTGTGTCAGCTTCTGCAGCTTCTCTTTGTCTATGGCCGCAGCCCTCTCCAAAGGCTGCGGGATCATTCTTTCGTCCATTTATTTCCTCCTCTTGGACAGTTGGTTCAACGGGTCTGACAATATCGGCGTCTGTTCAACCGGGCGCAACGGCTTCACAGGTCGACTCATGCAAAAATAGCGGGTCTCGTCCGCTACGTGGTCTTCCATGCTCGTGTCCAGATCCTCCGGCTTGTGTTCGTCGTAGATCAGCAGCGGGATCGTCCGGATGAACGCTTTGCAGTTCGAGAAGATATACATCCGTGCATATCCATTCTCGTCGAACTGCAGCCGGTAGTGCATCTGCATCCAGCCCGGGACTCTGTTGTTATCTCCCGGGGTAAAGTACACGCCGTGCCGCACGGCTGTCTCGGCGATGCTCTCGCCTCTCGACGCGTCCCATATGGCAGGGTCTGCCACGCCCTGGATGTTCTTGCCCTTGAGCCACGGGTGCTCTCTCTCGATGCGCGCGATCTCGGTGAACTGCTGTGCCGGCGTCCACTTCAAGCCCTCGTTCGGCGTGGACGTGCAGCCGTACAGCTCCATCACGCGGTAGATCACGTCGTCGTAGTCCACCGCCCACCACGCGCAGGAGAAGGGTTTCCCATATCCGAAGTCGTAGCTCCGGTAAATCTTCCAGCCTGCCGCCGGTCCTTTTGACAGGTCGATCGGGTCTATCACGTGCACCCATCTGCCCTGCCGTTTCAACTCTGCCTCGTCCAGATCGCAGCCGTGCTCGTGCGCTGCGGCCATGTCCACGGTCTCGCGGAAGTCCTCGAAGAACTGTCCCTCGTAGATATCCCACCGGCCATACAGCCACGCGTCCCGCAGCTTCGGCGGTAGGCTCTCGAGCTGGTGTATGTAATCGGGGTTTGACGCCATAAGCGCCTTGTTGTCCGTGACCAGGCTCTGGATGAAGGCATAGTCCTCCGGTCTCTCGTCGTCCTCGTATCTCTTGTCGATGAATAGCCTCTTGACCCAGCCGTGCCCGACGCCGCCGGGGTTGCAGGTGTAATAGATCCTCTTCGGGAATCCGTTCACGCCACGCACGCAGGCCTTGAGCCGGTCCATCTGCTCCTCTGTCTGCTGCGTCGCCTCGTCTATGAACAGCACGTCGACTTCCGTGCCCTGGAAGCGTGCGCTGTCTCTCTCGGTATCGCAGTACCGGAACAGGATCACGCTGCCGGTCGGGAAGCGTAGCTCCTTTTTTGCGTCGTTATACTCGGCAAATCTCTGTGCTCTGTCCGGCTCGTCCGTGTGCAGCATGTCGCACAGCGGCTGGATATGGTTTGCACGCAATTCCGGGTATGTTTTTCGCACGATCATCACCTTGATGCCCGGATACCTATAGCAGAGCAAAACGGCCTTTACGCGTACCGCCCAGCTCTTACCGCCGCCTCTCGCGCCGCCGAACGCAACATACTTGTGCTCGTCGTTGAGGAACTGCATCTGCTTCTCGCTCGGTTCTGGTATGATCAGCTTCATCGTGCCGCATCCTCCGTGCCGGCGAACGTGATCTCCACCGGTTCCCTCGCCGCCTTCGCTGTCTGCTGTTCAAGGTTGGCGATCCGCGCTCTCTGCTCCTGCTCCTCAAGAGCCATGCGGATCTTCGTGATAGCCTTTGTCCCGTTCAATGCGCGCACCAGCCCTTCGACCTCTCGCCAATCCTCGAGGTCGTCGCTCTCCAGTCTTCGCACGATCCAGTTGATCGCCAGCGTCGCGCCTTCGAAGATCAGCTTTGCCTCTGTTACATCCTTTGTTGCAGGCTTCGGTACATCTGTTGCAGCCGGGGTTGCAACAGCTTGTGTGCCGACATTCAGACGGTACTCGTTCCTGCGCTTCGTCCACTTCTCCTTCTTGGACCTGTCGGCCATCGTGCGCAGCGGCACGTTATACTTTGCAGCCAGAGGGCGCATGGCAATGTCGGTCGTGATATATTCTTTTGCAATCTTTTTCCAGTTCGGTTGTGCCATTTCGCACCTCCTCCCTAATATTTTACCGAAACAGGGCGGTCGTTCTCTACCACCGATTAACGGAAAGGCAGAGGAATTTTCATTCCTCTGCCTGGTATTCTTTGTTCAGCATTCTGTAAAGGCGGCAGCGCTTGTACTCGCCCTCGCATCGCGCCTCGATGTAATCCCGCGTGTACTCCTTCCGAGTGAAGAATAACGCCAGCGTTGTGCCTTCCTCCGGTCCTTCGCAGGAGATCATCCGGTACTTGACTCGCGCCATATTGTAAAAAGGGCATTGCACTCGCGTGTCCAGGTCGGCTTTCCCGGATTGCGCTCGGATGGATTTATACTGGTTTCGAGCGGACGAGTATTCGCTTCTGATCGGATCCTGCGGCTCGCAGTCTATACAGACGTCGCTCTTTTTTCCGTTGTGCATGCAGGTCTCACACAGCCAGTCTTTCATGTGCCCTCCTCCGCTTCGATCATCCAGTTCAGATACACCCTTGCCTTTTTCAGATCCTCGACGCCGCCCTTGTGCCTGTGCCTCCAGACGTATTTCATCACGTTGCCCTGGCAATAGCTGGCGAAGTCTTCGTCCCCCAGGCTCGCACGGATCGCGTCGATGCACTCGATCCCGCCGGTCGTGTAATGCTCCGGATGATTTACATTGTCGCTCATTCGTTTGCCTCCTGTTTCAGCCATTCGAGCCAACTTTTTCCGTAAGGCGTGAAGCGGCTCTCTGCACTTGCGCGAAATCCCACAAAGTAGGCATCTCCTTGTACTTCATTAAGAAATCCGTCCAGTTCCTCGTCCGTCATAGCGCGGATGCGGTCGGCGTTGGTGATGGGCTTCGGAGGTTTAGCATTTACCACGACAGGCACATACGCCACTTTCCCGTCTCCTTGGAATGTTGTGTCGTTCATCGCTCACCCTCCTCTGCCGTAGGCGGTGTAGGTAGCGGCATCCAGTGTGTGATGTCTCTTTCTCTGCCGAATCCTTGCCAGTAGTTCCAATCCATACGCTTCGATACGGCGATAACGCCGCCGTCACGTTTGTTGGGGTACAAGTCACCGTACACAAGGACAAACTCTCCCTCTTTCGGCAACCGCTCCGTCACGGGAATCCATGCAGGAGGCGGCATATACTGGAATTGTTCGCAACGCTTTTGCAGTTCCTCTATTGCATCGTTGGCTTTGTCAAGCCGCTCTCGGTATTCATCCCTATCGCGTTCTGCCTCTTGAACGAATCCTGTTAGTTCCTCTATGGCATCGGCGGCTTGCTGAATATGCTCGGCGATTTCATGCTCCGTTTGTGTTGTTCCCTGATCAACCCACGATTTGTCTTCTTTCAGCCGCTCTACCAGTTCGTCATACATCGTTTGCCCTCCTGTTCCATGCTTTGATGTTTTCTTCCGCGCAATCTGCTTCGACCTGATAAACGGACACGCCGCAGTTGTTGCAGACGATAGCAGAGCCAACCTCTACTCCGCTCTCATAGTAGCGCGTCACATCAGCTTTGCCGCCGCAAAACGGGCAAGGTTTAAGTTCCATCAGCTTTCCTCCCTCTTTTTGCCGTCAGCGCAGAACCAGTCATGCCTGTGCGTCAGCCCTGTTATGCACTGGATGGCATTGTTGCCAAAAAGGTCATTCACTTCGCGCGTGTTGTACTTGCAGTCTGCGCAAGTAACCACATGCCGCACATCGGCGGCGGGGAAATCCTCTACATCGTCAAGCACATCCCCAATCCCGCAAGAGCGGCACGGCGCGTCACCTATTTCGTAGCAAACAACGGATTTGCCTTTCTTTAGCCCGTATCTTCTTTTGCAGTTCTCGCAGTACAATTTGCGCTTCTCATCAAGAAACGCCTCGCGTTCGATGTATTCTTTCTTTTTCATGCGCTTTCTTATCCTTTCAATCGGAATTATCAATCCCATTACGCATACTTCCTGTAAGCAGTTTCGACGTTGCGCTGGTCGATATAGACATACTTCATCGTCGTGTCTATCTTGTCATGCCCAAGCACGGCGGCCACTTCCTGAATCGGCATCCCGTGGTTGATAAGATTCGTCGCAAGCGTTCGGCGGAAGCGGTGAGGATGTACGTTCTCCACGCCAGACCGCGCCTCGATGCGTTTAAGCATCGCCCTAACACCATGCGGTGTCATGCGGTCTGTTCCTTTACCCAAGAACAAGGCTTCCTTGTCATCGTTCCGCTCTCGGAAATAGCGTTCGAGGTACATGACGCAGACATCATCCAGATAGACCACGCGCTCCTTGTTGCCCTTGCCGAGCACCTTGACGGAGCGAGAGCGGAAGTCGATGTCCAACACATTCAACGCGCACACTTCCGAGATGCGGCATCCTGTCGAGACGAGGAAAGAGATCAATGCGAGGTCGCGTGTATTGGCAGCACTTGCTTTGAGCTTTTCCATCTCCACAGCGCTGTAAGGTTTGCGGATTACCTTTGCCTGTTTGATCGGCGAGAGGTTGTTCGTTGGATTCTTCGCAATCAATTCTTCTTTCCACGCCCAGCCGAAGAAACTGGTGAACACATAGCGGTTGCCCTCAAGCGTCCGCAAGGAAACGCCGCGCTCCTGCTCCTGCATGAGCCATGACCGGAGATGATGCACCGTGATCTTGGAGAACGGCACATTCACATCTTCTTTCAGCCTGCCGAGAATGTAGCGGTAGTGTTCGATCGTCCCTTTGCTTCGGCCTTCGACTCCCTTCGCATCCAAGAATAACTTGACGAGATTGTCGGTATCGTCCGGGGCGCTTCCGTCCTGCGGCAGCGTGGTCATATCATAGGCGAGCAGCACGTCCGCTGCCTGCTCTATGATTTTGCGTACATCGTTCGCCGGCACGAAGTCGTTGAGCCGCGCTTCGAGGTCCGCCAGATATAGTTTTTTATCCAGAAGCGCCATAATCGCTATCTCCTCCTTGTTGACAAATACTCCTCGAACCGTGGCACTTTTTTGAAAATCACTTTGTTATTGCACCATCGCTGTAAGTGCCGGATCTCGCGCGGTGCATGTGGCTTGTCGTAGACCATGACATACGGATCGTAACCAAGCGAAGAAACGGTCATAATACGATAAAGGTTTTCTTCCATCGTAGAGTTAAAATTTGTGAGGATATACACCATGCCGTAGCTGCCTTTGTATTTCCATCGTGCACCGTTCGCATAGTTCTCGAACTTCGCTTTCAGATCATCCTTCGGATTATCCCAGGCAAAGTGTACCTTCTGGAGACGGATGCGGTTGAGATCCTCGATATCTCGATCCGTTATCATGCGGATATCGATCCCCTGGTTGAAGCACACGGTCGCCTTTGTGTCTGCATACTGCTGAAACAGCTCGTGTTTCTCCCGGCACGCTGTGATATTCGGGTCGAGCACTTCGATGTGCTTCTGTCCATTCCAGAAGTCTTTTACATCTGCCACCTTTACCGCGCAGCGGCCCTCTTTCGCAGCGACATGGCAGAACGCGCACCCGCGAGGGCATCCTCTGCTGGTCATTGCCACCGCAAAATCGAACTGCGGGTAGATTGAATAGTCCGGAAACATGTGCTCCATTTCATCCGGCAGCTTGACGTTTTTACTCTGGTCGAAGTGTTCTTTCCCATCGTCTCCCAGGCTGATGCAGTATCCTGTCCCGCCTTTGATAACCTTGTCTGCATTCATAGGTTCCGGCACGTCCGGGCTGTATGCATCCGAGAAAATCTTGCTCATGTATACGATGTCGTAGTGTTCAAAATCGCTCCACCACCACACGACCTCATCGCCCTGTGCCTTGTGCCACGCGCTGATCCGCATCAATGCGAGGTTCGGGAAGTTGTGCCCATCTACATCGATCAGCCCAATCTTCATGTTTCCCGCTCCGTCTGCATCGCTTCGACCTGCCGCCGCAGTCTTACGATCTCGCTTTGGTCCAGCTCATGCAGGTGCATCAGCTCCCGGATCGCGTTCGCTGCCCGGTGCATCAGCTTCCAGTCGCACTTCCACGATACTGTCTGCTTGCAGTCCTGGCACGGCCCGCCGATCGAGCAGTTCTCCAGGTCGTGGATGATCTGCCTATACGTTTTCATGTCCTGCCCTCCAGCGCGTCGAGCGCCTTCTTGTAGTTGTTCGCCGCGATCCGCAGCTTCTCTATCGCCTTCGCCGCCTGCAGCGCAAGCCGGTACTCGCTCGTCCCCGTCTGCCCTGTCAGCTTGTACACCGTGGCGAGATCCTTGAGGTCGCAGATCAGCTTATCGTAGTCCATCTCGCACCTCCGTCACCAGATACCCGTACCGGAAGTACAGCATCTTTTTCTTGGCCACGAACAGCTCGTAGGCCGCTCCCTTCTTCATACCCTTCACGTCCTCGATCACGGTCTTGCCGCCCATCGTGTACACAAAGTCCGCGGTGTACGTCATCTCCCGCAGCCCGGCCTCCGGATACGCGGGCGTCAGCTCGTACTTCACCTGCCGGCGGAGATCCCGGATCTCCCCGCGCTTCTCCATATTCCGGAGGACGAGCCAGCGCTCGCCCTCCGTTCTGGAGTCAAAGGTCTCGCCGTAAAACGTGGTCTTCTTCGCATGGTATTTATTCATTGGCCCCTACCTTCCTGCGGATCCTGTCAAGATCAGCGGTGTCTACCTCTGCCGTGTTGATTCGCTTTGCTCCAGGCTTTGTTCCGTTCCGCTGCTCCCATGTCCGGACCGCAGCCTTCCAGTCCTTCATCTTCGTCTTGCCGAGCATCCAGTTCCTGGCCTCGTAGTAGTCGATGAAGTGCTGCGGGTCTATGAAGTTGTCCCTCTCCCGGCAGTATGCCGTTACCTCTTCGACCGTCGGAGGGATAAAACTCTTCGCGCGCGCGGGTTTTTCTAACTCTCTCTCTGTATCTGTCTCTATCTCTTTCTCTATCTCTTTCTCTCCGTTACGCAAGCGTTTCACCTGCGTTACCTCGGCGTTACATTGTAACGCTTGCCGCTCTCGGAACTGCCGGACGCGCTCTGCACTTGCGCTCTCGCTGCCGGTATTCTCGACGGCATAAGGGAGGAAGAAGTAGACGTCGTCGGAGGTCTCGATCAGCCCGCAGTTCTGCAGGTACGCGAGCGTGACCTTCACGTTGTCGGGGTCCTCGTCAAGGTCCAGAGCAAGCTCGGAGGCGAAGTCGTTCTCGAGGCCTGTCCATTTGAGGTAGCCGTCTGTCTTCATGGCGAGGAGCTGCATCTTGAGATAGATGATCGTGTACGTATCTCCACCAGCCAGCTTGCGCAGCTTCTTGATCCGCTTGGAATTGAAGAAGCCGTCCTGCAGCTTGAGCCAGTAGTATCTCTTCCCACTCACGGCAGCGCCTCACATGCCGCTCTTGCGGGAATTGTACTGGATCTTTTCCAGCCGCTGCTCACAGGACTTGACCTCGTTGTGCATCGAGTCCATGTTCGCGTTGATGCAGTCCTTCATGTCGCCGCAGTATTTCGGGATAACTACGTCCATGAGCTGCTCCAGGTTCTCGTTCAGCCGCATCATCTCCTGCAGGATCCGCGTGAAGAATACGGTCTCGTTCGCCTGCTCGTCGGTGATCTCCGGCTGAATAATCGGCTTCTTCGGCTCCGGTGCTTGGTTCTTCTTTGCCAGGTCTCGTTCTTTCGTCTTTGCGTCCCGGATGTCGAATGCGGTGTCAATGATCTCGGGGATCTTCTTCCCGGTCTTTGCAAAAGCGAACTCCACGACGGGCCTCGTGAAATTGCCGTTGGGTACAATGCTTTTCGCGAGGGTCTCGTAGTCATCCGCGCGGACCATCTTGAACGCCGCCACCACAGCCGCTGCGGAGGAAGAGGAGACGGCACATACTGTGCCGGTCTCCGTCAGATTTTTGCCTTCCAGAAAATGAACAGAGAGGATCTTCTCCATCTGCTCGGTCGTCATTCTTTTACCCATGATTCTCGTCTCCTTTTCGATAAATCAGAACGGCAGCTCGCCGTCGTCGTCAGTCAGCTCCTCAAACTGCTGCTGCGCAGGATAGGCCGGCTCTCGCTCCGTGCCGGTGTTGTCTCTCGCCGCGTTCTTCGATCCGCAGAAGTCGATGGTCTGGACGATGACCTCTGTCACATAGCGCTTGTTGCCGTCGCGATCCTCGTACTGCCGGTTGGCCAGACGGCCTTCGATGGCAGCCTCCTGCCCGCGGGTAAAGTAGTTGTTGATGAACTCGGCGGTGCGCTCAAAGGCCACGCAGTTGATGAAGTCCGCCTGGTCTTCTCTCTTCATCCTGTCCACCGCCAGCTTGAACGTGCAGACGGACTTTCCGGAATTGGCCTTGCGCAGTTGCGGGACGTCGGTGAAGCGCCCGTGAAGTGTTACGTGGTTGATCATTTTATTTCCTCCTGTAAATCAATTCGTCTTCATCCCAATCGGGATACTTGCTTTGTAGATACTCCCGGAAATATTCCCGCATGGATCTCCTGTCCGTGCTCTGGTCATATCTCCGGTGGCAGGCGCCGCAGAGGGTCAGTATGTTCTCCTCTATTCCCAGCCCGCCGTGGGATCGCGCAATGTAATGTGCTACCGGGGCCGCGAGAGGAGAGCCGCAGTACACGCAGCGCCGTTTGTCTCGCTCCCATACTCTGGCCTTAACCGATTGCGGTATCGCCAGGGCTTTCGTTCTCTTGCTCATCCCCATGAGTTCAGCAGAGACTGCAGCTCCGCCTCCGGCATGGTCTCGATGTCCATGTCCTTCGCCGTCTGTACGAGGAAGTCGATCAGCTTTGCCATCTGCGCGCTGTCGTACATGCTCGAGCCAAAGTACGCATGCACCTCCAGGTACGCCGGGTTGTTGTCTACGATCTGTACCTGGTTTCCGATGCCCTGCGACTCCCATGTCTTGGCGAACTGCTTGAACTGCGCGTGGTCGAAGTGGCAATCGAAGAAGGCTCCCCGGTGCAGGATCGCGTCCCGGTATACCTCCTCTTTGGTTGTGCCGGCAGCGCAGGCGATCTTGTCGCACAATACCCAGCAGTACGCATTCGCATCCAGGCTCCGCTTCTTCGCCTTGCGGGTGACTTCCCAATTCCCCGGCTTGAACTTATAGACCAGACGCCGTGCTTCGGCGGAGGGCGCAGGAAGTGTGAGGATCAGCTCCCGGCCCTCCAGCCTCACCGCCTCAACTTGCATTCGCCGCCTCCGATGCGCAGTCTACGCACAGCACTTTGCCGAACTTATCCATGCTCTTGCGGGCGATCCGCGTCGGCGTGATAGTCCGTCCGGAGGAGTCAATGAACGGCTTGATCATGTTCTTGCAGTTCTCGCAGGTGAGGATCGGCTCGTCTGTCTTCTCTTCCTTTGCCGCAGGCTTCGGGACTTCGGCCGGTGCCTTCGGCTCTTCCTTCTTCTCCGGCTCCGGCTTCTCTTCGCCCTCTGGCAGATCCTCGCCGGCGTAGATGTACAGTCCGAGACCGTGGCGCGCGCAGGCTTTCGTGAGGGACCTCTGGATCGTTTTGTTCACGTCGAAGGACGTGACCTTCTCCAGCGGGATCGACTTGTTGTAGGCGTCCATGACCGGCAGGTACTCGATGTACTCGATGCCGTTGACGGTGACGCCCGTCTTGACCCACGCGGTGCGTCCGTCGGTGTGGTAGCACCACCCGTCCTTGTTCTCGTAGATCGTGAACGTCGCGTCCGGGAACAGCTTCTTGACTTCGCCCCAGGCCCACGCCCAGGAGAGGTAGGTCAGCTTGCCCTTCTTCTCGGTCTTGTCGTTCACGTTGATCGCGTTCAGTTTGTTGAAATAGTTCTCGCTCATTCCCACCCAATCTCCTTTTTCGTATAATAGATGTCCAGAAGATCCTGGAAGATTTTGAAATACTTGCTGGAGTCCGTGACCACGCGCTCCTCAAATCCCTCGGTCTCGTCGCGTCCAATCCGTAGGATTCGGATGCGTTTGACGTCGAAACCGTTTTCTTTCAGAAGCTCACGGTACGCGGAGGTCTGCACGAAGTATTCCCTGTATACGGCCTTGCCGGTCTTGAAGTCGATCAGCTCCAGCTCGCCGTCCACGTAGGCCAGGCAGTCGATCGTGCCGCCGAACTTCATCTTCTCGGAGACCATCGGTCTCTCGCACCAGACCGCCTCGATCTTGTGGCGCTTCTCCCACTCGAAGAAGGAAAGGATGCTGTTCTCGGCCAGGTCGATTTGTTGCGCGGTGAACTGGTCCAGGTCTACCTTCTCGCCGGTCAGATGCTCAAGCACCAGCGCGTGCGCCAGGGTGCCGGCCTTCGCAGCCTCGTCGACATACTTGCTGCTGTCGATGCCGTCCAGCCCGAGATTATTCGCCCACTTTATGAGATAGGGTTTGTTCAGCAGACCGGTCACGGTCGTGGCTCCAGGCACCATCGTCCCGTTTGCCAGCTTGTACACGGTATGGGCTTTGCTCGCCCCTCTGATCTTGTCTTTCATAGCGTTACCCCCAAGTTTTTCAGATACTGCCTTAATCTGCGCAAGCCTTCCAAGATGCTCATCGCCCGGCCGTACTCCCGCTTGTAGAACACCACCATGTCGTCGATCTCCGTCGACAGGTAGTACCCGCCTCTGCGGCTGTACATGATCACGTAGCCATATTTCCGTGCGCGCGTTATGAGTTCTCGGAGATATCGGTCGCATATATCCAGCTCCTCGCAGAGCTGCCTCCGGGTCTTCGGCTTTGTGTCAAGCGCATTAATCAGATCCTCGATCTCAAACGGAAGAGGCTCTACAGGCGTTTCTGGCGCAGTTATTGTTGCAATGTAGAATTGCCCTTCTGGCCCAAAAAGATCCACCTCGGAGGCTTGCAAGGCGCTTGCAAGCGAGCTTGCAACGATAGGCGTCGGCAAACACCATTCCGTCTCGAACCGCGATATCATTCCGGCATCGATCCGGGGGTCCACGCGTTGTACGATGGCGGCCAGGTCTTTCTGCGTGAGGCCAAGCGCCTCGCGTGCTGCTTTCAGATTATTCATCGTCTTCCATGACCTCCAAGGCGTCCATCACCTCGATGCAGTTGTCGCATCCCACAATATCGCCCCATCTGTCTTTAAAAATTTTTTCTGCTGATTCACCGCAGATAGGGCAATACACATCCTCTGTTCCCGGTATGCCGTTTCTCTCTAATAAGCGGATAATCGGATCATCTCTGTCCATCGGCTTTTCCTTTCAGCTCCTGCGCTCGCTGCGTCCAATACCGGAGCTTTTCTTCCGCGCGTTTTGCGTTCCGGTATGCCTTGGCGTATTCGCTGTTCTTCTGCGCCCACTCGCGGTGCCGTTTTGCCTGCTGCTCTTTGTGCGCGTGATAATACGCGCGGCCATAGGCTCGCAGCTCTTCGCGGTGTTCTTCCTGGTATTTCTTTTGGTAGGCCTTCTTGTCGTAGCTCATTTCCGGGCCTCCTTGTACACGTCTCCGAAGAACCGGGAGAGGAGATACACGACGACGCACGCGAGTACAAGCATGGAGAATACCTCGCTGTCGAGGATCTGCAGCACGCCGTAGCAGGCGGCGTAGCATAAGAATTTTTTCATTGTCTTTTTGTCGGGGGTATGGTATAATCTATCTGTCCAAGATTTACCCCGCGTCTCCTTTCTGCCGTCGGTGCGCCAACACCGGCGGCGCTTTTTATTTCTTGGCTCTCGCCAGAGCCTGCTGTGCCACGGCGATCTTGCCGTACAGATTGCGCAGCTCTTCGTCCTGCGCCTGGTTGATTGCCTCCAGCTCGTCGATCCTTTTCTGGAGCTCGTCGTTCTCGGCCAGCGCATTGGCGTACATGTCGGCTGCAGCTTTTACAACCTGTACGCCATTCTCATAGAGCTTCTTGTAATTCCGGAACAGTTTCATGTTTCCTCCTTTACGTGCAAAGCTGTCGTGCCAGGTCTGCCTTTGCGATGCGACCTGTCGTCTCGTTGAACGCGATGCCGTAGTTGTAGATGGTGGCGCGGTTGACGCCGATGAACCGGGCGACATCGCTCTTGTTGAGCATCCCCTTGTCCGGGAACATCTCGTTGAGCTGCGCGAGCACGCCGCGGTAGCCCTCCTTTTCCCTGCTCATGCTTCCGCCTCCTTCGTGGTCTTCGGCTGCCGGC
>Ga0326513_10000517_pt1 | contig 32897 bp, 47 predicted proteins | sample 2_2465_0518_D_FD_203654 | JGI IMG/M metagenome (GOLD analysis project Ga0326513, IMG submission 203654) | Bovine rumen microbial communities from UC Davis, California, United States - 2_2465_0518 | ecosystem: Host-associated > Mammals > Digestive system > Stomach > Rumen | place: USA...
GTCTTCCGTACAGCGTTTTTGAAATTCGGATCGGGGGGATATCCCCGCAAAACGCTCCACTTTTGACCAAAAATGAATTAAATCTCATACGGATAACCATTAGCATCGAATCCTATTGGAACTAAAACATTTCCTTTTTGTTCGCATGATTTCATTTGCTTTGTTATTCGTTGATGACATTCATGACAAAGTGAACGAAGATTTGTTTCGCTCATTGTGATCGCAGGGTTACCTATGTTCTCCGGTGTCAATTCAATTATGTGATGGACTTCAGTTGCTGTGTTAGGACACCCGGGCTCAGTACAATGGTACCCGTCCCTCTTTAAGATATAGGTCCGGGTGGTGGCCCACTCCTTACTGTTGTAAAAAGATTTGGCAAATGCCTTAGCCATTTCTCCACTCTTCCAGTTCCTGAAGTGATTCAATATCTTCAAACAGCACAGCCTTAGCGAGACTGTTTCTTGCTGGATGACAAATTGATCCACACAGGTATTCGTCAATATGTTCTACGAGGCACGGTCTAAAGTTATACGCATTCATTCTGTGACTGTCGAGATAAATGTGAAAGAGATAATCGATCTCTTTTCCTGTCTTAACAATGTTGTCGATGTGAGGAGTCTCCCTTACTTCTTCAAACCAGACAAGAAACTCTTTTATCGTTTTGTTTGGAATCCTTATGCACGGAAAAGAATTAAACATCCCAGGTCCGCAGTTTGCATTCCCGAAATGTTTTTCTCTGTACTTTCTTCTATCTCCGAATCCACAAATGATTCCGGGAAAATTGCTCCACTCTCCGCTTACCAGCTTGACGAATCGTCTATCAGGAAGAACATCATCTTCAAGATGCCATGTATCCCCGATGCTGGAAAGCGATCTATAACTCTCAAGGTACGCTGCGAGGTTTCCTTTATGATCTTTATCTTCCCATATTGCGACATCGGCTCCCTGACCCTTAAGCCTCGGAGCAAGGAACTCATTGACATATTTCATTCGCTCTGGTGCTGCATGGATCAGAATATCCATCGTGTTATATCGCTTTCGTGGTCAACATCGCAGGTATAATCATTTATGACGATGTAGTTGTTGTAGTCGATCTTGTTGATAGGTGTTCCTTTGATTATCTGCCACAGCTCCCAGGATATCGGATGCCGTTTGAATAATCCGTATGCATCTATCTGCTTAACTCTGTCTATCGATTTCCTAAACCATTTCGTATTGACTACCTTAAATGCGAAAGGCTCTGCGTGCCTTTTCGGGTACCCCTCCGCAAACGGCGGAGCGGATGCAAAGAAATCAATATCCTTTGTCTTGGTTTCGACTATCGTTTTAATCGCTTCTTCGGAAAAGTAAACATCTCCGAAGATGTAGCACACCGGCTCATCTGTCGGATAAAAGCAATTAACCCATGCTCCCGATGAATCGTACTCTATCATTCCGTACTTCCTGAATAACGGATTTGATGATGATACCTTGATATCGTCTACTCCATTCTCGCGGAGTAATCTGATCGTTCTTTCGATTATGATTTCTCCGTTTACTTCAAGAAGTTGTTTAGGAGGATCTATCACGCTCGTTCCGGCGCATATAATGTATTTCATGTTCTTTAATCTGCAAAAAGAGCACCGCACATCTGCGATGCTCCCTCCACTTTAGGTCTATCAAAGGATTTGCCACATATCCGACACTACCAAATTATCATACAAAACCTTACTTTATCTTACTCTGCAAAAATACTTTTTTAAATTCTCTCATAGCCCGGCCATGCATAGCCCAGGCAGCATTCTCATTCGGCAGATTCATCTTATATGCTACCGCTATCCATGAGAGAAGCCTCGTAGGTTCATTCCGGTTTTCTGTCAGATATCTCCATTTCAATATCTCAGCATATCTGATATTCTCCATGCAGTCTATCATTTCAGATATCTCATTAAGTTTCTTTTCGAGTTTAAAGAGCTGATCATCATATTTCTTTCCCCAGCTCATCATCTCGATAACTGTATCGCTTAATGTATCTGATACATTGCCCGACTTACTCGCTCCGGAGTTGTCGAGTTTGGGAGGATGATATCCGAGCTTTGTCTCGAGCTCATCATACCGCATCTTGATATGATATATCTGTCTGCGGATTTTCAGCGCCTGCAGTAAATACTCTTTCTCATCCATTAAGCATACCCTCCAGCGTTTCAACCTGCTCTGAAAGCATATTGATAACCTCTCTCTGATCCTTTATCACTTCATCCTGATTCTTTATAGTCTCTCTCTGCGTGTCGATAAGCTGCTTTGCGAGTGTTAATCTTTCGACTGCCTCTTCAAGAACTTTTACAATTCTGCGATTTGTATACTCTTCCATATAGTTATCATGCCCTCCGTCTACTTCTTGTGTGCCCCATGCTTCTGTTCTATCTCTGCCTTTTACCATTCCTCATAGCCATTCTTAACACAGCACTTGTGACAGTTTTTTATCTTGTCACAACAACCATATTTCTTTCCGACAATTTTATTCAGTATCGGCAATAAAAGGTCATACCAAAAGTTGAATTTATGTTTCATTCTTCCTCGCTTTCCTGTGGCTCAATCTTTCCACTCATTAAATCGGGCAATAATGCGTCCCTAAATTCTGCCAGTATTCTGTTTTCCTCGTTATTAAGAAACATAATATGTTGCTTCCACATAGTGAGAAATATCCTTAAAATTTCAGGAAATTTGTCTTTACTCCTGTTTTCAATCTTAAACTCTGCTGCATTTTTGCTCATTGTGATAAATGATTCTTTCTCTGCTTTGCACCCAACTATTGAAAAAATGTTTGTTATTTCATCCTCTCGTTTCATCATCAAGAATGTTTCATATAATCCAAGTGATTTTGCAAGACTTTCGTTGACCGTAAGTTTTAATGAGTTTTTTTCGGCAATAATTCTGTTATAATCGCTTGCAATAGTTTCATACGATCTATGCTCATTTTTCTTTTCTTGAAGCTCGATATACCTTGACGGGGTAAGCACATAATCAGTGTCTCTAATTTCGCTTAATGTTGCTGATTTCGAAAATTCTGGAATATTCTTTTGTTCCAGAATGGCATCAATAGCTTTATTCATGCTCATATCATCAATCACTTTAACCGTTTTATGATATGTTCTGTTTTCGTGGCTTGCTCCACCAAACTGTCCCTTTTGATCTCGTTGCTCTTCCAGATAAGTTTGACGCATATCTATCATTTCAACATTTCTTGTTTTTTTATGTTTATTAAACAGCAAGATACAAGTTGCAATGGATGTTGATTCAAACATTTTATCTGGCAATGATATAACCGCCTCTACAAAATTGCCCTCAATAAGCGCTTTTCTAATTTCTTTTTCTTCCGTATCATTTGCACTCAATACGGCATTTGGAAGGAGAAAAGCCATTTTATCATCTATCAAATCCAAGCCTGTGAGAATAAATGCAAAATTGGCATTACTTGCAGGTGGGACATTAAAATCTGAAAATCTTGGCTGTATTTGTGCGAATGGTGGAATAGCCCATTTAAGATTATATGGTGGATTTGATACAAGTGATTTTCCCATATTTCTCCCCTTTCTTTATTTTCCATACATTGTATGTTTCGTCTTGTAAGATGTCACATTGATTGACCGTAGCCGATATATTTCGAATAACCAGATTAAACAACAAAAAAGGGATAACTTTTTCGTCAATTTCATAACAGCAAAAGACGGTATCTGGATTTTCACACCACCTCTGAATGGTTAATGCACCACTTCCTGCACACATATCTATACTTTCTGTGCTCTCTCCAATAAGTCTTGATAAAAATTGAGCTAAGCATTTAGGGGTATAATCTTGTTTCTTATCTTCTCGGTCTGCTTGATAATACTGAAAAATCATCTGCAACCAATCTCTTGTTAGATCATTGCCAACCATATCAGAAAAGGCTTGTAATTTGGTTTCATCTTCCAACGATCCCATCAAAGCATTGCCTAAATCTTCGACAGACTGACACCCGAATATCTCAAGAGTTTTTTCCGTCAATTCTTTCAACTCAATCATTTGCTCCCTCACTTTCTGCCCTTACGGAATCAACGCTTTTCTTCCCTTTGTCTCTCACCCGAGTTGCACCGGTGCAACTTTTACCTTTTACGCCTGCTGCCTTATGCTGACTGCTTACTGTTTCTGCTTAACCGTATATTTTCCACACTTCTTATGTGAGCGATAGATTCCAACTTTACCGCATTCGCATAATCCTCTCGATGTGCCGCCTCTTGGTCCGGTTATCGAATTGAAGAATATGCAGGATCCGCATTTTTCGTCTAAATCCGTTCTGCTCATCAATTCTTTTTTGCTTACTCTGTATGTTTCTTTCCATTTCGGACAGCACTTCTTATCTTCGATCTCGTAATATGATGCATCATCAGGAACTTCAAATTTTGCAGTAAAGACTCTCATAAGCTCCTTTCCGGGCGGTTGCGCCAGCCGCCCTGGTTTATTTTCCGTGATATATTTTCCCCTACTCGGAGATGCGCTTTATAAATAACTTTTTCCGAATACCTTCACGAAGTCCTTATCGGGATACTGTTTCATGAAGGCTTTCTGCCCTTCCTGTTTAAGTAGCAGATTATACTGTGGATCTTTATTGTTATGGACCGATTCCGGAGAGCTTTGATGATGCTCATGGCAGAGATACACTTTTAAGCCAAATTTTTCCGAAAGTGTCCTGTTCGGTCCGCCGAAGATGTGATGCTCTTCAAGTCCTCTCCGTCTCTGGTAATCGAAATGAAGATACATACACAAGAAACAGGTTTCATCTTCTTTGCGGTGCATTATCGATTTCAATTAAGGACCGGGTTTACTCTCGGATCTGTATGCTTCGCCCAGTCTGTTCCGTAACGGTCAATTACTACTTTGAAATCTTCAAGATCATGCGGTGCTGTTGACTTATAGTCAGCCCCGATATGCAATAGCTCATGGAAAAGAAGGATCTTATACTGCTCTTCGGTCATTCCTGCAGTATTAGGCTCGAATATGGTAATCGTGAAATCTGCAGGGATTCCCCATTTGTTCTTTTCCTGCACCTTCTCACACTGGCCGAGCACCCATTTGCCCTTGTTCTTCTTTGCATGGCTCGATTCCAGATAAACGATAGTGATAGGGGCTCTCTTCAGGAACTCAAGCTCCGGCTCTCTTTCGATTACTTCCTGTGCAAGCTGAGTGAAATACTCGCTCGGATGTCTTGTATCGCTCATTTGTCTACCTCCTCATATTTTCCGGTCTCTTTGTTGAACTTATAGACCTTATCATCTTTTGCAGCTGCCTTATTCGTAGTCATAAAGCATTCTTTCTGGCATAATGTCTTACGACATAGCGCGTTCTTTTTCGGATCGCATCTGTATACTTCCGGCCCCATCTTCTCTCCTTCCCGAAGATGCCCCGAAAGCATCCTCTGTCATGTAAATAAATTTGCCTAAAAGGTTGATCTTGGTATTTACCTCTGTTATCCTCGTAGATCTTTCGATCTTGGCGTTCACGGAGAGCGTTTCGTTCTCGCCCTCCGCTGTGAGCTCTTTGATCTCCTTAGTGCATTCCTCGATCATCTTGCTCAATTCCTTGAAAAGATATCCATGAGCGCCTACGCAATGTCTTGCAATGGATATCGCTTCGAGTGTTCTTGCATTCGCTGTCATATCTTTCATCATGACCAGTTCGATATCTACCTCATTCGGTGTCATCATCTTTCTTGCCCTCCTCATTCAGCTCATTTAAGAGCGTAATCGTATCTGCCAAGAGGTCGCGGCATTGAATAAAATCAAGGTTTTTAACAAGCTTTGCAGCATTTTCAAGGTTTTCAAGGATCTGCGAGATGTCAAAATCGGGCTTTTCCGATGCCGTTTTTGCTTGATTTTCTTCAATGGGAACGGTTTTTTCTTCTACCTTCTTTTCAGGCTCCTTTTTGGGCTGTTTTTCCTTCTTAGGAGTATTGACCTTCGGGGGCTTTTTCGGTTGCACCGGTGCAACTTTCTCTTTTACGCCTGCTGCCTTGTTGTCCTTTTCGGGTTTAGGCTCTTCTTTAGGCTCTTCAGGGAAACTCTCTCCGTAGGTTTTCTCCCAGGACTCTTTTCCGGAGACTGCAGGTATCATGATCTCCTTCCAACTCTGCGCGAGTTCTTCCCATGTGGCGGATGCCTTTGCTTCGCTCCTTACTTCCGTGAGAGATATTCCTTCACTCTTCGCTATAAGGATTACTTTCCCCTTCCCGGGAACTCTCGTAACATAGGTTGAAGGCTCTACAGGCATCATGATCTCTTTGATATCCGCCCTTCCGTCAAATATACTTAAGTATATTCGTGAGAAGTCTTTTCCTATGGCTGTGATGGTCTGCAGAAGGAGCGATTCTGTAGGCGGATTCATGATAACTTCAGCGTTCTGCTCGAAATGTTCAACATCCGATATCGCCTTTTCTTCTTCGATCTCTTCTTTGATCTCCTGGATGTCTGCCTTTGACATCTGCGGAGTTAATTCTTCAGCGACTGCATCCGGGATCGTGAGCATAAGGGCCAGTTTTGAATATCCGAATCCCTGATACTGTTCGAGAAGCTTGTCTGAAAAGCCTCCTTCGGAGTATTTGTCATTGATGCGGATAAATCTCGATACTGTGGACTTATCAAGGCCAAATTCTCCGTTCGCGAAATCCAGATAATTTGAATACTGAGAATCCTGAAGGATCGCGGTATCTCTTGCGAGCTTCAGAAGGTAGCCGATCCTAACAAACCCTTCTGATGTTTTCTGCAGCTCCGACTGGAGCTCCTGGCGGTATTTGGAATAATCCATTTGCCATTCTTCTAACTGTTCCATGCTTTACTCCTTTTTATACGGCTTTTGCCGGAATTTTCTTTTTTGCTTCCCGAAGGACCTTCTTCGGATCTCTTGTCTTGATGTATTCGTTCAAGAACTTGTTCACGGTCTTTTTCTTGGGTTTTGAATCATTGATTCCGTACCATTGCTCTATCGTGCAGTCAGGATTTATCTCTACTGTGACAAAAGGAACATCGGGGGCTTTCATGCTTCTGACAAAGCAGATAATTGATTCTTTCTTTGCATGAGAGCTGAGATAATCATTTCCGCCTACGCAGTGATGGAGCTGTCTGCCTTCTTCTACGATTTCCGCTGCATCCATTGCCGGGCGGATCAGATATTTACCATCTTCGTAGTGATAAACCTTGTCGGCACCCTTGAAACGGAGTTCAATGCCCTTAAATACTCTATTGACCTCTGCTTTTCTCTTAATGGCTTCGGCTTCTTTCGATTCGATGACCGCTTTGTTATGAGCCTGATGCAGATTCTTCGGAAACATCGTGATAGAGTTCTCCATATTGCACCCGACCTTTTCTTTCATAGTCAGGTAGTCCTTATATTCCCTTACGGCATCGTTTACTCTCCATGCCTTACCGTCTTTAGACTGTTTGGCGATATAGTTGCGGAGTTTCGTCAAGGTCATCCGCTCTGTGAAGAATGTCAGATCTCCTTCATCTACTCCGCAGTTGACGAAATATGTCAGATCTTCTCCGAAACTCTTTCCGTACTTCCTTTCAAGCCTGAATATTCTCAATGCATCAAGCTGATAAGCATCCGGCGTAACACACAAATCCTTGAATCTATCTTTTGTGATCCTGAAGTAATCCCAGGGCTTTTTTGCTTTCTGGTAGCATCTCGGAAATCTGTATCTCGATATCTTTGCGGATACGAGACCGTCAAGCCCTGCCTTATACATCATTTCGAGCCATCTATCTTTGATGTACGCCTGCTGCCAGTCTGCGATGGTCATATTGTGGCGCTGATCTTCCATCATCTCTTCTGTGCAGGAATACGCCATCACAGTGTTTTTCATCTCTCCGTATGTTCCCGGATAGATATATCCTCTTGTCGGACCTTGATACCAGTAGCTCATGGAATTGAAGCAATATGATGTATTCCATTCCGACTGGTAGAAGTTGTAATAAGAATCGTGATAGTACAATTTATAGGACTTATTCGCCATACCTACTGGAAAGAAATATCTGATCTTCTCGTCAAGGATAAGATCCTCTTCGCACTGGTCTCTGTCCGGAAGTGAAGAAAGGCGCACTCTGAAGAATCTGAGAACATACCCTCCCTTGCCTCCGTCATTGAGTTTTTGCCCTATCCATACATCCTTTTCTTTGACTATCGGATTTTTCTTATTCCTTTTCGGGATCATTCTTCCTGTAGCTTCGCAGTAGGGGCAATATGCTTCATCTCCTTCTTCCGGAAGTTTTCTATCTCCCCAGGGATTCGCAAGGAAATCATGGCTTTTCAAAGTCCAGAAGCTCTTTGCGGAACAATGGCAACACTCGAGCAATATCTCTTTATAAGGCTTTGAGAAGAAAATGATGTGTTCTCCGTCAAAGAGATCCATTACCCATTCTTTGAAATCGTCCGGGAGCTGTGGAATCATCTTAAGCAGGGCATCCTTTTCTTCATTTGTCATCTGCTCCACCTCCGAGATAGTAATCTCTGACAATTTCGCGGACTCTTGACTCTGCAGGGATGCCGAATTTAACACCCTTGCATCCGGAACTAACGCCTGCTGCCTCGATGATCCTTTCATCTACAGGTTTCATTACGCTGAAAGACTCTGAAAGAATTGCTCCGAGGGCTCCGATAAGGCTCTTTCCTTCCTGGCGGACCGCAAGGCAGAAGTTTCTGTCTATCGTGCAATATCCTTCGATGTAGCTGATCCAGTCATTCATAAGGCCGACTACTCCGTCAAGATCCTCTTTCTCGACAGATATCTTTCCGAGAGCTGCGCTCAAAGGGTTGCAGATCTCCGTGATATCTCCGGTGATGAAATCCTCTGCATCATCAGGATCAAGGCCGTTTTCCTTTGCGATTTCTCTTATCGCATCAAGATCTCCTTCTTTCAGCTGATTCGCGCAAGCTTCGTTTATAGCAAGATATGATGAAAACTCTCCAAATTTGTCGTACATATTGAATCCTCCTTTGATAACCTTTTTGATAGAATCTTTATGCGGTTTTCGCATTCTTTTTGAGCCATTCACGATATGGATGCTCATTTTTGCAAAATACAGTCATATTCTGCTTTTCAAGAATGTTCCCCACATTTTGCCAAATGTCAGAAAATGCGACTTTTTCGTTTTTTGCTGATAAATACTCTTTGCCGCGCCATATTGGTAGCCATTCAGTAAGAGCAGTTGTCAGCCAGACTGACTCGGTGTAGATGTTCAGATCGCATCCAGCCTTTAAATGATTCAAGGCATTATTTAAGGCCTTGAGATTCGCACCATTCTCGGAGCCTTCTACCTGCATTCGCACCGTTTTTGTTACCGGTCCGTTTGCGGTCTCTGCTTCCAGAACTGCGATTCCGTACCCCTGCTGCCTTCTTGGGCCTCTTATGGTCTGATATACATAGATATTTACTTTCATAAGTTCTCCTTATCATGTAATGCTGATACGGATGACCGGTTACAGGATTAAGGCCATTCTGCAAAGTTCCTTTGATGAGCTCCCAGCCCTTCGGGATCTGCGGCTCTTCTTTCCATCTTCTGTGGAATATCTTTTCTCTCTGTGGCTCCGGTATGATCAGATTTCTGCTCCGCGTGTAAGATGTTCCTGTGACTTCTTCCTTCGTTTCGTCCTTTACGAGATATGCTGCCAAATCTTCATACTCGCCTTCCTCGTAAAGCGGAGTTGTATATTGCTGACCATATGGCCAAATCTTCTGAATGGTCCTTGTAAGATTTATTCCTTCGGGGTTATTGATGATGATGTGATGATGAACAGCTCCTTTTGATCCTTTCTCTGTAGCTGCTATATATTTCAGCTCAGGGCCTGCTCTCTTATACACTCTCCGAAGATCCGTGAAAAATTTCGCTCTCTGCTTATTTGCCTCTTCTATGGATTCGGGCCGAAGTTCTTTCTTATAGGTCAGGACCAGATGAAGATCTCCTTCTGTGAAATTCTTCAAGATCAGCCTCTGCACCTTCCGGATCTTATTTCTCTGATTTTGCTTTTGAATCTCCTCGGGAGTACGCTTTCGTTTTTTCTCCCTGGGGCATCCCGGAGCTCCATAGTTGCCCGGGATATATTTTTGGATCTCTTTCACACTGCCGAGATCATAAATAACTTTCGTATACAAAGAATTACCCTCTCAAATCTCGTAAGTTTAATAGCCTTATGAACGATTAAAAAGGCTACAAAAACCATTTTTTAAAATTTGACTTTTTGTCGAAAAGGTAGTATTCTCTATATTAAGGAAATAAAGAATTATCAACCTTTTCATCGGGGCCGCCTGCCAGCGGCTCCTTTTTATATCTCTATTTCATGGATCAAGTTGACCTGCATATCTTTAAAACTGTACTGCGGAAGCGCTTCGGGGAGCATAGGGGCTACTAATCCCCTCTTAGCCCATTCCTTATTCCTGATTTCGCAGTGAACATGATATTTCTTGATGGGCTTTACTCCGTAAAGGGTTATGAAATCTTCTGTATCCTGTACTAAGACGCCCTTATAACCCTTAAACAGAACTTCTCCGGTTTCTTTATCCATGATCTTTAGGATGTCCGGACCTTGAAGCAGATCGAGGATCTGATCTAAAACAACTCTTCCCATAAATAGATCTCCTTTCCTAAAGCCTTTGCGAAACCATATTCCTGGTTAGCTCCTCTTGAGTTCTCCCATCCAGGGAGCATGACTACCGCATCGCACATCTCGATGACTTTGAAGCAGATCTCCATGATCTCGTCATACTTCGCATCACTCGGGATGATATCTCCGATAAGGGCAGGGTTAATAATCTCTGCATTGTTGTCGTAGCCAAGGATCTCTCTGAGCCTTATGGCGCAGTTTTCAAACTTTCTTCTGTAGTCCTTGTCTCCTGTGATCGGTCCACTTAAATAAGCCTTTTTCATAAAACCCTCCTTTTACTTTGAAAAATAATGATGTCCATATTGAAAGAGAGCTTCTCGCCCACTTCGATATCCATACTTGTTAAAGAATATGGCTCCCTGGGATTCATCCCATCCGTCCATAATCATGGCGAGGGCTTCATGACATTCTTCAGAAGGCTCAAGCCCCATTCCCTCGGTATAAAACTGTCCGGGAGCATAGATAACTTCCTTGATGTTCTTTCCGTCCTTGATGGATCGGTTAATAACCACTCGCATGACATAAGCCATTCCAAGAGTTCCTTCTCCTCGCGCCTCTGCCATAGCTATGGATTCAAGAAGATCCATTTCCTCAAAGGTCAGATTCACGAACTGCGCTGTTCTGACAAGAGGAACCTCGGTTATAGGCTCGGGAACATATTCTGTTTTTTCTATGATGATTTCTTCTTCGATAGGCTCCGGGATAATTTCCGCTTGAGAGGCCTCTTCTGATACTGTTTCCAGTGAGCGCATCTGCATTTTGTAGCTGCCTACGCCTGCTGCCACAGCAAGGATAATTAAGATAACGATTCGGATAAGTGGTATTTGATGTTTCATTTGCCTTCCTTTCAATGGTTGCACCGGTGCAACTTTTACCTTTCGGCAACGCACTGTGCAATTCTTACCTTCTCGAGTTCTTTTGTATCGAACAGGATGGGGCTGTTAGGTTTCGGGCTACTTTTCCATGCGACTTTCTGTCCGTGCTGTCTGAATACTGATAAAAGCCAGTCCTGGGGAAATCCCATCTTTTCGAGTTCTGTCTTTCTCATTACTTCCTTTGGATATTCCATATGTCCTCCTTTCTCTGTCTGTAGGCTGTATTATTCTTTGTACTGTCAAGTACAAAGAACTAATGGTATCCGTAGGATAGCATTACCGCTTAATATATTAAGCGTTTTGGTCAAAAAAAAGATCGTTTATTGCGACACCCAGAGCCTGTGCTATACGGTAGAGCGTTTTGGTTGTCGTGGTAACGGTCCTTCCGGTCTCAAGCCCACAGATGATGGATCTTGAAACTCCGCTGAGCTTGGATAATTCATCCTGAGATATTTTCTTTTCTTCTCTGATTCTCTTTCCTGCATATTCCATCAGCCATATCCTCCTTTCTTGTGTTCGTGGCTTATGCTTAACATATTAAACACGCGTAATCACTTTGTCAAGCATTTCTTGTTTAATTTTTTAAAATATTGTATATTTAATTAAACAATGCATAGAAAGGAGGCCATATATGCGTTTAGGAGAATTGATTAAGAAATACCGTGAAGAGCATGGATATAGCTTAAGAAAATTTGCGGAGATATCCGGGATCAGCAACGCTTATCTATCTATGCTCGAAAATGGCAGATATCCATCAAGCGATAGGCCTGTAGTTCCCACTCTTACGAAATTAAATCAAATTGCATCTGCAATGAACATGAGAGTTGATGATCTTATTGCTACCATAGAGGATATGCCTATCTCTATCGGAAATACACCTGCTGCCGCTGCTCTTAATAGCGAAGATATAATAATCGCAATAGCGTATCACGAAGCAGATTCTGTTGATAGGGAAATGGTCAGAAGGATCCTCAATGTTAATGAAAAAAAGGATATCAAGGAAGATTCCGCCTGCTAAAGTGAGGATATTATGGCAAAAGCGAAATATACTTACAATGAAAAACGGAAAGCATGGGTTGTATGTGCCTGGGATGGCACATATAATCCCGATGGCTCAAAACATAGAATAATGCTTTCTTCTAAAAAATCATCGAAGGATCTGGAAGATAAGGTTATCGCGCTCAAAAATTCTATTGAAAACGGAGATTCCACAAAGGCCGGGAATATCTCTTTTTATGAATATGCTCTGGAATGGGCTGAAGAATCAAAGAAAGCAAAGTCTGCAAACACTCAGGAGATGTATTCCGGATGCATACAAAGATATTTTGTATCTCTGCAGTCCGTACTACTGCAGGATGTATCTCATAGGCATTTCCAAACGCTCATCAATGAGAATATGGATAAGCCTCGCACCTGTCAGATCATAAAGATCACATTCAAACAGGTTATAAAGCAGGCTATCAGGGATCATTATCTGCCGAAGGGAGCTCTTGAAGATATCACGGAAGATATTTCCCTCCCGAAATATTCTAAACGCGAAAAAAGGCCGCTTACGGAAGAAGAAAAGAAAGCAATAAAGATGGTTAAGCTGGATCCAAAGAAAAACGCTTTTCTGAAGATTCTTTTTTATACCGGAATGCGAAGAGGGGAAGCTCTCGCTCTTACAAAGTCCGACTTCGATTTCAAGAAAAAGACTGTATCAATTACAAAAGTTGTTCAGTTCCTATCTTCCGGATCTGAAATAAAATATTCTCCGAAGTCTGATAACGGATTCCGTGAGATACCTCTTTCTGATGCTCTTATTCAAGAAATAAAGCCCTATGTGAATAAAAGCAAGGAATATCTATTCACAACTCAAAAAGGTGAGCTGATGACTGAGACAGCGTATAGGAGAATGTGGGAATCAATTATCACATCTCTTAATATCGCCCTCGGATATAATCCGAATGCTAAAAAGGACCGGGGAGAGAAACCTATCCAGGATCTGACCGCTCATATCTTCCGCCATAACTTCTGCACGGAGCTTTGTTATCAGATCCCGGCCATATCAACAAAGAAAATCGCTCAAATTCTTGGAGATTCGGAGCGAATGGTCCTTGATGTCTACTCCCATATCAAAGAGGAAAACGAAAATATCTCTGATGCTATTTCTAATGCCCTAAAACTCTGATTTTTACCCCTGATTTTTGCTATCAAAATGCTATCATTATGGTCTTTGCTATCACGTTGCTATCATTTATTTTGGCTTACTTTCGTCTACTTTTACCCACTTTTTAGAGCAAAAAGAAATACCGCAAACCCCGATGAATACTGAGATTTGCGGTATTTACTGTATCGCGTGCGCGAGAGGATTCGAACCCCCGACCTTTTGATCCGTAGTCAGACATTCTTTTCAGTATTCATGCGGTTTTCAAGGGCTTATGCTATCAATTTTCTATCATCTTGTTTTTATCCACTAAAATAAGCCCCTCCACTTTTTCAATGAAGGGGCTTATATCGGGGGGAATATGTCAAAGCACAGAGCTTAGACAGCTGAACGACCTTCCGCTTTGCCAAATGCAACATAGTGGAAGTAATACATAGGATTATCATCTCCGTACGCCTGCTGCAGATCTGAGTACCTTGCTTTGTATGCTTCAGGGTTAAACTCATCCGATGCCTGACGGAACTCATTCATTCCGCAAGTCTGGAAGTGATTCCAGAGAGCATTCGCATCGGTACCGAATGCAGCCTTAAGATCTGCGTATCTGTCTGCGTAATATACAGGATCAAATACCGGACTGTAATCATAACCGCTGATGATATATCCGGTTGCAGGCGTAGGAATTACTCCGCCTGCAATAATCATATTAACGGTAGCGGCAATATTTGCCATCATTCCCGGACCTGATAAGAATGGGCCAGGGCAAGCTGTAGCCGCGAAGTCTTTATGGAGTGTCATATTGACTCCGTTCTTATGATTTATTCTGTCATTCTTGTTATCAGACCATACGAGCTTCTGAATGCCGTTTCTCTGACAGATATCAGCAACGAGGAATACTAAACTGTTCATAGCTGCAGATGATACAGTCCAATAAGGAGCGCATATCTCGTTTGCAACTTCGATAGTGATAGCTCTCATATCGTTTGCTTTATTCGAGCTGGTCCATGCTCCGTTCTTTTCTTCGACATACAGAGCAATTCTTCCATCGGTGCCGATACCGTAATTTGAATTGCCTTTCTTTCTGTGGAACAATGCTCCACAAGTTTCAACAGAAAGGTTGCCGGCCATGTGATGAATCGTGATCGTGTCGATAGCATGAGTTCTCGGGCCGTAGTTCCCAGGAGAAAGATCTGTGTAAACTACTAAGGGGCTATTTGAATACATACTTTGTCCTCCATCAAATTGTGTTAAGTTATAGCGATTAACGAGATTCATGCAGTTCTCAACATACTTTTGAGAGGTTGCATATCCGCTGTCTTTCAGTGCCTGAAGATATCCCTGCGGAGTTGTCTGTGTGAGAGCTGATTTATAAGGACCGCTCTGTATGAACTGAAAGTATCCCTGAACACCGGTGTTCATATCCGGAATACCTGCAGGCATGAACTCAAACCAGTTGGTCACAATGGTTATATAAGTTCCGTCAGGTTTCTGCTCTGCGGATCTGTCCTCAAATACTCCGCTGTTGCAGGTTACCCTATTCTTCTTATACTTAAGTCCAAAATAATTCCCATGCCCGGCTTTATTTGACTGACCGAATGCAGATTCAAGACAAGCTTGAGCAATAATAGCCGAGCATACTCCAAAGCCAAATGCTTTTTGCCATTGCATTACAAATGGCGCTATCTGGTTAATGAAATCTTCCTGTTTTCCCATCATCATCGCCTTCCATCATTATCGTCATGCCTACTATTGCTGCCGCTCCAAGAAGAAAAGAAGCGGCGGCTATCAATAGAGCATCAGCCACCGAGATCATCATTGTTTTTCTTATACTGGATTGATGATATTCCGAGGATAGCTCCTAAGAATACACCGAGAGCAGTAATAGTCTGTGAGATTTCGGATCCATAGGGAAGATTCCAGATCTGAAAGGTTACTGCGATGAGAGTTGACAGTGCAGGAAGGAAAAGAATCGCTACCCACTTTAAGAAATCGTACAGCTTGTTATTCATGTTGCATCCTCCTTAATCTTTATAAATCTCTCTTATTTGTATAAGAGCAAGAATGGTCTGCTTTGTATCTTTCTTCATCATCTCAATAAATTCATCGGTCTTAAATTCTTCTTTGACTGTATACTGACCGATCAGATCAATGATCCGGAGCTGTTTTACTTCTATATATGCCGGGGATTTGCTCAGATGATTAAATGTAATCCAGTCCATATATTCGTCATATACTTTTTCGATTATATATTTCCCGAGATATTCGTTATATCCTTCGGGCTTTTTCAAATTGTTTTCAAGCGCTGTGAGATGAAGTAATACATAATTCATCTGCTGACGGATAATATTTCTTTCTGTATCAGCTGCGCTGACCGTGACTGCTTTGGTATGCACCTGGAGCATTCCCGACTTGATAAGTACAAGCCCACCGATAAGGCATACTCCCAGGAATACGAGTATCGCTATCGCATTCGGGCTTACGAGAACATCCCTAATCGTGATCGCTGTCTGTTCGTTCATTTGAATCTCCTTCAAACACCATTTTTATCTGTAAAAGCTCAAAAGAAAGGAGCTCAACCTGATGGTTAAGCTCCTCTATCGTTCTGGCCTGCTCCCAAATTATATTGAGATATTCTCCCTCGCTCATTCTTCGTAGGGCTCTCCGGTTATCTCTGTGAACTCTTCAGGAGTGATCCACTTACCTACAGCATTGCGAACACGGTCAATGTTCCATAATCCTCTGTCATAATATGTCTTAACCTTCTGAAAATTCTTTGAATGATTCATAACTCTACCCCCGTTTCCATAGCAATATAGTCGATGTCTGCTCTCTGCTCTGCTGCGCTTTCGCTGAGTGCTTTTTCGCCAAGGATGATCGTATCCTCATTCGGGATAAATTCTCCGTCAATGTACTTGAATGCAAGCCTGACTACTTCTTCAGGAACATCCGTCATCACTACGCGGATGATGTCGGTGTATGCAGGGATAAGATTTACTCCTGACTTTGCGTATATCTGATCATCGGATCCGATATATCCTTCTGCATCGTCCATACTGCAGAATACTGTGATTCCGTTCTTGTTCTTTCTTACCGGTTTGAAATCCTCAACAATGTCAATGATTACGCCCTGGTTGTTTAAGTACAGATACATATTTACCTCCTTAAAAATAAATCTCTGTAGAGATTATCAAAGTTTTGAATTGCATATCCGTGCTTACCCATATAGGAGCCTTTCACGGATTCTGTGAAGCATCTTATCTCTTCGAGGGTTATCTTCCCTTCGAGGTACATTTTGTGGAGTTTCTTCAGTTTCCTTCTGTTTCTCGAAATATTGACCTTTGACGGCTTTCTTATTACTGCTCCGGTATCGGTCAAGATCCACCGGTCCTTCAAGAATATAAAACCGTGAGAGAGCTTTACAATGTGAGTCTTATTTATATTCGGCTCAATGCCGATCTCTCTGTATTTCTCGGTAATGATTTCGAGATATCTTTTAAGTTCTTCCTTTGATTCGTGGATGATATACCAGTCATCCATATATCTGGCATAGTATTTACACCGGAGCTGCTCTTTGATGAAATGGTCTATCTTATTCCCATAAGCCACAGCGGAGATCTGACAGATCTGGGAGCCGAGCCCTAAACCTTTATCGAATGCATCGATATATGTCATGGCATATTCGATAAGCTTTTTATCTTCAAGAGCGCTTTCAAATAGTTCGTTTACTCTGCTATGGAGCATTGATCCGAAATAATCATGTTCATCTCCCAGGAGAATATAACCATTGTTTCCGTGATGGTTATAGAAATCTCTCAGGTCTCTTAACAGCAGATTCGATGTAAAGTGTGTTCCTTTGCCCTTCTGACTTGCACCGTTTGCATATATAAGTGTTTTCTCTATCGGAGGGATTATCAGATCGCAGAGAGCCTTTTGTGCGACTCTCTCGGTAATATGTACCGACTGGATCTTCCTTTTCTTGCCTCGCTCTGTGATCTCGAATTTCACAAAACCTTTTTGAAGGCTTCCACCCTCTCTTAATGTGTTCGAGTTCCGGAAAGAGTTCCTTAAAATGTTCCGGTCATACTTTTGAACGGATGCTTTCCAGCCTACGCTGATCCGACATTTCTTTGCGGCCTTATGGAGCGATGCAAAGGATGTAGCATTCTCGAATGTAACACCCTCATTCCGCTTTGCCTTTTGGCTCAACCTTTTTGCTTTTCTTCTCTGATATCTCAGTTCATGTCTCTCGGTGCTATTCATTTCCCTTTAGGATATGCATGAAATATTTTCGGGGAAATACCATGCAAGAAGCGTCCGCATATCCTTCTGATGCTTTATTTACGGTTTCCCGAAGGTTAAAGACTCCTTCCATGCTTATTAACGGTTTTCTCCGAAGATACTCAGTCTGTAAATAAGCCTGCACGGAATCACGGAACGAGCCCATTAGAGTTGCTCGCGTTGTTGTTGTTGGCAGAGCCATCGGTGTTCACATTGCAGAAGTTCGTGGAGTTGCTGACATTCGCGGAAGCCTCCCACCAGTTAGCCGATGTCTTAATCAGTCTTTAGCCTCAAATCTATCTCTCAAGGATTTCTTCTCTGCTGCTATGGCCATCTGCTCATCGATGATCAGTTTTGACCATTCTTCAAGAACTGTCTCCTTGATAGGTAGCACTTCATCACAAACTCGCAAAATCTCAAACATATTCCTTGCTTCCCGGTATGCACATCCCAGGAACTGAATCCTTCTTTCGTAGGCTTCTGCATCTCCCGGTTTCATCATGGTAGATTCTGCATAGGTTACATACTGGTTTATTCTCCTGGCTGATTCACAGAGGGGATTCTTCAGCGTGAAGGAATATGCTTTCGGGATATCATGTGATGCTCGTTTTATCGTATAGATCTCTAATTTGGTAGCGCAAGCCAGATACTGGATCTGACTTACGCTCCTTAATCTCGCTAATACACCCATATTTCAAGCAGTCTTTCTTCTACCGCCAGCAAGCTGGCGGCGTAATCTTGCCTTAATTTGCCGTAAAACGGAAGCACGGAACGAGCCCATAAGAGTCGCTCGCGCCGTTGATGACGGCAGAGCCATCGGTGCTCACAGAGCAGAAGGCCGTGGAGTTGCTGACATACGCGGAAGCCTCCCACCAGCGAGCCGCAACGCCGTTGTTGGTTCTGATTCTCTGATCTGCAGTAGCGAATATGGGATACTGTCTGCAATACTGGGCTTCAGTAGCAGCTGCATATGTTGTAACTCCGAAGATTTCATACTCGCGAGGAAGCCAGATGTAATCCTCTGTGGTAGTGATAGCAGTTGACTGTGATCCTGCAGATGACTTGAACTCGATGGACTTAAGGTTATCTCTGATCTCATCAGGAAGCCCTGCTTTGAAATCGCCATTGAGGTATGTTCTGATATCTGACTGAGCCCATCCACCGGCGTTTGTGTTTGAGGTATGATGTGCGCGTGCTCCTACGCAAGTCTTAGGCACGAAGATAACTTCGTGAGACTCATAAAGGTCAATGGCGCCGACCTGATAGATGTAATCGACTCCGCTGATAGTTACGCTCAGCTCATCTCCTATGTCAAGAAGCTCGGTTTCCTTATGAGCTTCGAGAATGTTCTGAATACCTCTCCATGTAGTCTTGTCCTGAGCAAGATTTACCGTGTGACATTCTCCACATCCGAGATCAACAGCTGCAGAATATCCGTCAAGGGATACCGTCCATCTCTGAAGGGCAGGAAGAATCATCTCGACAGTTCCGTCAGCTCCTACCGCCTTTGTTAATGTAGTGGATCCCGATATGAAAGAGCAGGTGTTTCCGCTCTGTGTGGCATCCGCTAAAACTATTACTTTTCCGTACATCATGTCGCCCATATATAGCCTCCTTAACTAATGGTATCAACGATATTACCGCTTGCTGTCGCGGAAGTTGTCTTTGTTCTCAGAAGAGTGTCATCGGTGCCATATAAGCGAACTCTGCAGATATACCCGGCAGGGAAATCTGTAATAGTATAATGACCATCTCCGTATACATCCTTGATAGATCCGTCAGGCTGGAAGATCGTGGTCTTGTTGACAAGGCCGATCATATTCTCGAGCGCATTTGCGACTATCGGGAATGTGTTCGTTACATCCGAAACTGCGGTAGTTCCGACATCCATAGTGCAGAGCTGAATGTCGTAAGTACCATTCGTATAGTTCGCATCATCGTCCTGCTCGAGCTCTGTAAGAGTTGCAGCAGTCTCTGTCTCAATAGTGAGCGGAGTCGCGGATGATAAATCGAAATGGATATAGATCTGCGCTTTTGCGGTGCCGCTTGCTACCAGAGTAATAGTCTCGTTATGCTCTTCTATTTCAAAGTAAGCACCTTTGATCACTCCGCAACCAGCGTTTACATGAACGGTGTTTCCACTGACGAATGTGCATTCGCATCCGCGAATGATACCGTTGCCCTGTACCATGTCGTACATTCTGCGGTCATCCTGTGCGGTTACATTCATGCCATCATATTGCTTGATGGAAATGTAGGTATCTGACATCAATTTGCCCTCCCTTTAAGGTATTTGGTTAATTCCTGTCTTATAGTTCCGAAGATAAGCGTAGTCACATTATCTTTCATCTCTCTCCCAGTTAAGATGGATCCGTAAGAAACTCCATCAGATATGACATTTACGATCTGCCCCATGCCTACAGCCCAGGGAGATAACAATTCATCATCATTCATGAGTGATAGTTCGATGAGGTTGTCATATTTATTCTTGTTAAAGGTTTTTTGAGCCTTTGCGAGAGCTTTATCAGAGAAGCTTCCGGATGAAGATGTTGATACCGTCAGTAGATCATATACGACAGGGGTTATTCTGTCACTGTCCGTGGTATCAAACGATCCGTCTGAGTGTAAATAGTAGGTTACATTCTCAGAAAAATCTTCATCGTTGTATACGGTTATCTTATTTATCCTCTTCTTCGCCTTCTGGATGATGATGCTCTTATCCAGGACGTTCGGAAGGTCCGCTTCGATATACTTTGTTATCGCTGTATTCTTTCCGATGCTCAAGGTTATCTGCGAGTTTGAAATATCAAGCCCGAAGGTAAGGATTATTCCGTATGTTCCGAATGCCGGAATGATGATATCATCAAACAAATTAACTATCTTGCTGGTCTCATCTGTATCAAACAGATCCAAAGTCCAAGTAGAAGTTGATGTTTTTTCCGTTATGGCAAGCGGAATATTCATTTCATCATCAGAGTTATCCACATAAAGATCACTGATAACTTTGTTGATGAATGTTTCGAGGTTTCCTGTAAGGTCGCTGGTCGTTACCAGAACATCGGTATCGAGCATTTCTGTCAAAGATCTGAAGGTTATTTCTGTGGTTCCGTCATCCTGTTGCTCTATGGATGATATCCTTCCCACAAACTCTACGCCTGCTGCCTTGACTCGCAGAAAATAATCCGTCTTGATATCCGTATCCGTGAATACTGTGATCTTCGATCTCTCCGGATCAAGATAATCTTCTTTGTAGTTGATATCCTCGGAGCAAGTATTCGTTATATAATTCAGCTCTTCATCGAAAAATTCGACATTATACGCTTTCATATTCGAGTTGTGCCTCCACTGCAAGCTCGAGGTCATTTAATCCGTCATGGCCTATCGCGAATCTGTTTGTTCCGTGTTCCAGGAAGCAGAATCTTTCGGTTGAGAAATCCGATGTAGCATACAGATCGAGCAGCTCATTGCCATTGTTATCAAATTTCTTTATCGAATACGGAATAGTAGTAGTATCTATGACGATTCTCTCATTCGCGGTTGTGCTGACTGTGAGAGCTCCTGTCGCTACAAGGTTTCCATTGACATAGTGCTTCCATACCGGATTCGTACAAGCTCCTATGATGTAGATCTTGCAAGGAGATTCGCAAGCGGTATCAGACTGGATCGTTACATTGTTTACGACATCTCCGCCGTATGCGTAAGGATACTCATATGTATACTGCTTTCCGACTGTTTCATCTGCATCCGTATGCTTTGTGATCTCTCTGCGCCATCTGGTCAGTCTTTTGAATGTAACCGGAATATGCAAAAGTCCATCTGCCTGAGCTACTTCGCCCTTGTCTATCTTTATGATATCGACTTTAGCTGTGTATTCAGTTCCGTAAGGGTTATACACAAGGGTAAGGGGCTCATGCTGTGCGAATGCAAGGAATGCATTGTATAACTCATATTCCGTAGTCGCTCCGCCTGATATCAAAACAGTGCCGGTAATGTTATCCGGATTCGTGCGCTTTTTGGTGCGGACAAAGGTAGATCCTACCTGCACATAACTCGATCCGAATTTTTCACCCAAACCTTTTGGAGCAGATAACCAGTGCGAAGTATCCATGAAAGAATACTCCGCACCGTTTTTGTTTCTCAGTGAAAACTGTCTCATGTTATCCTCCTATTGCCGAGCCGAGAGCGCTGTCTATTCTGTCCGTCAGACTGCTTATATCGACTGATGCAACAGCTCTTTCACACATATCCTTAATCGCATCGCAGACAATTGAAGTTCCTGCGTTAATACCTGCTGCCAGAGATTCATCTATCTGATAGCCGACATTGTAGAATACTGTGGACTGTCCTCCGCCTTCCGGCATCTGCAGAACTTCGTAAGTCTTTGCTATCATGGCCTGATTCATATTAGCCACAGCCTCAACGACATAAGGGGTATTATCTTCGACTGCTGTTGCCATATCGACTATGGTACCTTCAGTAGTCTCGATCATATTATCGTGATGCTCTGCAGCATCTTCCTGCTGGGTTTCATAGGAATCCGAAAGGGTTCCCTCTATCTCAGGAAGGGTGATCTCCATCAAGGCTACAGCATTATCAAGAGGCTCTGTGAATCCGGTCTCTAATGCTGCCTGATATGTTCCGAGTGTCTCGATAAGATCCTCGGTATCATTAAATGCCTGAACTGCATCGTTGAAGTTCTTGACCGCATCAGCATCTCCGTTGAATGCATCAACGAGGTTTTGGAGTTCTCCGGCTGCAGCAGGTCCTTGCTCAATGTAATAACTGAGTAATCCCTGCGCATCTGTCCTTGTGGTCATGATCTGATATGACTGGACTATAAGATCTGCATAGTCCTGCATATTCTGAGCCTGTGTCTGCAGGTCGGTGATCATTTCATCTACAGACTGTGATGCATCGTCCTTATACTCAAGGAACTTCTGTCTTTGAGTCTCTAAGGAGTCGATGGCTGTCTGCTTTGTCTTTTCGTATTCCTGCTGAAGCTTTTCCTGTGCCGCGGATACTACTTCCGCTGCTTCGGCTGCAGCATTTGCCGCTTCAGTTTCTTCCTGAGTTGCAAGAGTGTAATCCGTAACTGTTGCCGTAAGCTCTGTTATTCGAGCATCAGCCTCATCGTAAACAGTCTGCGCTGTTTCCTGCGCTTCGGTAAGGTCCTTGATGTTCTCGCGGAGTATTCCGATCTCTGCCACAGTAACACCCATGATAGTATCTCTACCATTGGTGCGCTCCATCCAGGCATCGTATCGCTCCTGAGCATCAGTGAGTTCTTCTGTGGTATCTTTTAATTCTCTCTGAGCTTCGTTTCTTTCTCTGATAAGTTCTGTGAGTTCTCCCTGAATAGCGGATATTTCAGCTTCCCTTATAAGAGCATCAACATTATCAAGAACTGCCTGCGTGGACTCTTCCCAGTAGCCTGTAGTATCGCGGAGCGAAAGGCCAAGCCCGGGAATGGTTGAATTGAGTTCAGTGGCGATCTGATTCTGCTCATTCAGAGCTTCTTCAGTTATGCCTGCCTGAGTTGCAAGCTCCTTCCACCTCTCTGCAAGTTCTTTGGCTCTCTCGATAGAAATGCGGTTTGTTTCCGCATTAGCTTCTGTGGATTCGTAAGTATCCTTGAGGGAATTTGCAGCACTCTTGAGTTCTCTTGCTGCATTATTCGCCTCAGATGCGACTCCGAGAAGCCCACCTGCTACAGCCCCGAGCCCTGCTGCAGATCCGAGAACGATAGCAAGAGTCTTTACATCGCCCATTGCAACCTTGAAGAGTGTTACTGCTGCGGTTGCTGCAGCGATAGCGGTTGTGACTCCTACGATACCGGCTATCATTCCGGTTATAGCAGTTACAAGAGCAGGGTTTCTCTCTATGAACTCAGTAATAGGCTCAAGAGCTTCTATTCCTACTTCTTTCAGACTGTCGATAGTTGGCGCTAAAGCGTCACCTATCGCTATCTTAAGATTCTCGGTAGCGGTCTCAAACCTTTTCCCGGTCATCTCCGCTGTTTCTGCCATCATCTGGAAGTTAGATTCAGCAAGCCCGGAGCTTGTGATCATCTGGTTAAGGATGTCATCAAATCTCTGACCGCCATCACTCGCCATGTTGAATGCAGCTGTAGCAGCTGATGACTGGCTCCATAATCCCTGGAATGCCGCAGAATCTCTTCCTACGGAATCGTAAAGGATCCCGAGTACCTGTCCGAGTGATTTTCCCTGCCCCATTAACTGGCTGAAGGAATATCCAGTTTTCTCGATGAGGATTTCAGATACCGCACTCGATGTATCGCCTAATTCGTTGAACAGAGCGTTCAGATCAGTGGTAGCAATTCGGGTAGATACACCCTTTGCGGTAAGTTCAGCATACGCTGCAGACAGCTGATCAAGTGATACTCCATAAGCGGATGCTGTCGGGATGACTCGGCCCATCTGGGTAGCGAGTTCATTAACGGTAGTTTTACCTAAGTTCTGTGTAGCTACGAGCGCATCCATAATATGGGTTGTATCTTCAACAGACATCCCATATGCATTTATCGCGGTTGTTACGATATCAACAGCTGTAGCCGCTTCAGTAAAACCTCCGATAGCAAGCTTGGTAGCGTTTGCAGCAAACTCAACAGCATCGGCGGATGATACGCCTGCTGACATTGCCTGATAAACTGCTTCTGCAAGATCTGAAGAAGATACTCCGAGGCTGACAGCTGCGGTTTTTATCTCTTCTGCCATCTGTGTAGCATCAGATCCGGCAAGAGTTGCAACCTTTGCCATTGATGTTTCAAAGGTTTCAGCTGAATGAACGCACTCTAAGAGAGCTGCGGAGAGTTCTTTCGCTCCGGTTGCTATAACAGAAAAGGCCTGTGATTTTGCAAGAGCTTCTACGGCATCAGCGGTAGATTTAATATTCTTGCTACTTTCTCCGGAAGAGTCCTTTACGCCATCGAGCTTATTCTTTGTCTCGGTAAGCTCTGACTGATATTTATTTAATCTCTGTGAGGTTGATTCAATTTCACGCGCAAGAGCCTTCTGCTGTTCAGTTGTCTCTGATGCATTGTCTGCGCTCTGAAGCTGTGCGAGGAGATTCTTTTCTTCTTCCAGTTTCTTGGAAGTGTCCTCGATAGCTTTTGTAAGATACTCCTGCTTCTGCCCGAGCAATGTAACATTCTCAGGATCCAGTTTGAGCAGCTTGTTGACATCGGTTAAAGCCCGATTTGTAGTAGATAGACTTGAATTAAGTTCTTTTAGACTATCAAGAATGCCGGCTGTATCGGCATTTAATTCTATTGTTATGCCCCGGATCTTAGTTCCTTTAGCCATGTTTAGAATCCTGCTATATCTTCAGCTGTTGCCAGCTGGTTGTATTCACATGAATCGTTCGATAATTCGGTAAACATATCCATTACCGTGCCGCAAGTAAGCATATCAAGATCTGCCATAGATAAGCCTAATTGAACAGCACGCAACAAGAATAGGGCGGCAGACCATTCACGCTCTGTCGCCCTTAAGCTTTTTTTGATTTTTGGAGTGTCCTCATATTCTCGGTCCAAGCCGAAATTACTTCCGGTATGGCAAGATATACGAAGTATGGAGAAAAGGATTCAAGCCATTCATTGATGTCCGGCAGGTCATGATCATAGTCCTTAGCAAGCTGGTAGATAACATTCTCGGCTATCTTTGCACTCTCGGAGGAAAGTGTTTTTGTTTCAATGACCTCTTTTTCAAGAAGGCCGATATCCACTATGATATCCCGACCATATTTATCACGGTAGCTTCGTACCGTACCGGCGCTTGCCTTAATACCAAATTCCTGACCTTCGATTTTGATCCTTTTCTCCATAAAAACTCCTTATGCGGAAACGATGGGCTGATATACTGCTGAGTACCATCCTGCATATGCTGCAGCGGTGTTGTCAGCACAACGAGCCTTAACGATATCCTTCTGAAGATCTGCGTTGTAAACAGATGCTGCATTGATATTGAGGGTATCAGTAGCAACATCAACGCTCTCGCCTTTGGTGCTTCCATTTACGGAAGGTCTTGAAGCAGTTACATTGTAGAGAACGTGCTTGATAGCATTCTCATCAGACTGGAACTCGAAAAGAAGTGCAAAAGGAGCGTTTGCTCCGTTGGTGGTCTCGAAGTAAACCTTCTCGTCCTTAATTTCTCCAAGGCAGTCCTCTCTGAACTGGTCGGGGATCATAGCGATCTCGAGTGATCCGCTGTATCCGTTAGCGCCTGCTACACTGTAATATACGCTGTCATCAGCGTAGAAGTTTGTCTGATCTCCTGCAGGATCCAGGGTGAGGGATACTGCGCCGGGGAGTCTGACAGGTGTTCCGTAAGATGCGGTACCATCGGGAGCGATGGTTGCGACTGCGTAATAGCAGTTCTTAAGACCAAACTTTACCTTAGCCATTTAACATTACCTCCATAATGTATAAAACTTCGTACATCTTCTCGGATTCGATGTACTGTTCTTCTTTTAAATAAGACAACTCATAAGTATCCAGTACAGATTCAAGAGTTGCCTCTGTAGTGAAATCCTTATTCCGAGTGTAGAGTTCGATGTTGAGCTGTACTACTTTTGCGTAATTTACGCCATCTGCCTGAAAATCATTTCTTTCCGGGTAGTAAAAGAGCACATATGGAAGATCCGGAGCGGCGCCTTCAGGAAACTGATAATAGGTATAATCAAGCCCTATACTCGATATCATTGTATTGATTTCTTCGTAGGTCATAATGACTCAATAGCCTCCTTCAGCTTCTCAATAGCCTTTTCTTCGGCTTCTTCATTTACCGGAGCGATGTGAGGAAATTCTCTTGTTCTGCCTCCGTTTACAGTGGCGTGACCATATTCGAGCAAGTGAGTAATCTGGCCATGTCCGGCATTGTATACTACAGCTGATGCATAAAGCCTTTTCTTTTCCGTTTCCGCTTTCCAGGATGAACGGTACTTCGTTCCCTTGAAATCTCCGGCAATTTTCAGCTCTTCTGCAGCTTCGTCAGCAACTTCTTCGATAACTTTGACTGTGATCTCTGCTACCTGGTCGCTGTAATCTGTAAGTATTTCTTTCATTGCCTGTGCCAAATTGAAAGCCATTACGCACCTTTCTTCTTTTCACAATGCAGCTCGATCAGATCGCCTCTGATATATGTGCGGTAAACGGTGTATTTAGTACCGTCATAAAGAACGGTCTCTTCGCCGTTGTATTCTACCCTTCGGATAATGAAGGTCGCTGACGGATTTAAACCATTTCTTCCGCCTTCAAACCATTCAGACGCACCGGCAGATTTTATCTCTGCCATGATCGAATCCGATAAGACCTCTGTGGGTACTGATACTCCACAAGAATCTTTCTCATATGTAACTGTATACAGTTGGATTACATCATTCCTCATTGGATTCCTCGGGGTAAGTCTTTCTCAAATTGTCCTGCTGGTACTGGAATGCCGTTAGGTACCTGTCATACTGTGCTTCATCGCCCATCTGCATACACACATAGTCAATGATAGCCTGCTGAACAAGATATCCTTCTTCAGTGATCTTCGCAGAAGAAACGCCAGAGCGGATAAGCTCCGCCCTGGCAGTTTCTATATTGCTCTGAATTTCAGACAAAAGAAGGTTTGCTGCAGCGCTTGACAGTCTGAGGGCATCCGCACATCTTTTTTCAAGATCGGTCATGCTCGTAGCCATGATTTACCTCTTCCTTGTCGTGGTTTTCTTTGCCGGCTTCTTTGCTACCTTTTCAGGCTTTTCTTCAGCGACCTTTACTTCTTTGGGCTCTTCTACCTTTTCAGGCTTTTCATCAAAGTCCACATCTTCAGCTACCATGTTGGGAGCGATGACATTTTTAGAAGAGAGCTGTGCAGCTCTTTCAGGTGTTACGCTTAAAACCTCTCCAGGAAAGTGAAGCTCTCCGGTATACATATCACGATATTTTGCACAAACAGTTACCTTCATAACGGACCTCCCGATTAAGCTGTAGTAGTTGCAGGCTGGATGGTCTTGAATGCTTCAGCGAGAGCAACCTTGCCATCGAATACAGCAGCGCCAAGATACTTGTAGCTGTTGGTGTCGATGTCGAACTGGCTGACAACCTGCTGAGGGGAAGCAAGGTTTGCAACATACTTTCTGAAATCGCCGTAGATAACTACGCCGTCAGAGATGCTGTCAGTGAAGCGAACATCAACGCCGAGAACTCTGTACTCGCCGGTAGCTTCGCCGGTAGCAACCTTAACTACCTCGTTGTTTACGCTGAGCTGAAGAGCAAGGATCTGAGTGAAGAAGGTCTTGCGGTTTACAACAAGCTTTCCGTTTCTTGCATATCCGCTCTTAAGAGATCCGATGAGCTTAAGGATGTTGTCAGCGCTGATGGTGTTTGCTACAGCATCAGCCTCGGTAACGGTGGTAAGGATACCGGTAGCCTCACCAGTTCCTGATCCGTTGAATACGAGATTCTCGAGCTTGATAGCGATAGCTTCAGCAAGGCTTGCTACGAGCCATGCCTCGAAGGTGGGAAGAGCCATGCTCTTAACAGATGCTGAGATCTGGATGAGCTTAGCGATCTCGAATGCGGAAAGAACAACTTCTACCATGCTGTCAGATGCAGCAGTGATGGTAGCAAGCTCGGTGTGCTTTGCAGCACTTGCGTTATCTCCTTCAACAGCGAACTTAACTGCGCCGTTTACATTGAGAAGGGTTACATCGTTGAGAATAGGAGCATACTCCTTAGCCTTGCTGATGATGTCAGCCTGGATTTCCTCGGGTACGATAGCATCTGCGTTTGCAAGGGTTGAATAAGCTGCTCTCTCCTCTTCATTGAGAGTTCCCTGAAGATTCTTGAGCCAAAGATTCCTGTATTCCATAACTTTTTCCTCTTTTCTTTCTTCGTGCTTTTCCACGATTTTGTCGGGCTCTGCTGAGCCATTGTTAAGTGCTTCTGCATCTGCCTTGCGCTGCTCGAGAGCTTCAAGCTCTGCTTTGCGCTCAAGGAGTGCTCTTTTTTCCTCCGTAGCCTTGTTGACTGCTTCAACATCTTCGGAGTTTCTGACCTCTTCCTCGAGTTCAGCAAGTCTTGCGACTACTTCTTCGAGAGTCGTGTTTGAAAGATCCATCACATTACCTCCAAAAAATTGAATTTTGCTTTTGCAAGTTCCAGCTGTCTCTGCTCTTCAAGTCTCTCCGCTTTTTCCATCTCGATCACTCCGTCAATGTAGGAACGAGCTGATACTGCTGATATATCTGTACCGGGGTTGGCCGGAATAGATACTGCTGATACATCGTAGATCTTCTTGAATCTCTGGATCGTACGAGTATGGGTTTTCTTGTCATAAGCATCGGCATCTACCGTAAATGCAAATGACATCTGATCCACAAGGCCTGCTTTGATAGCCTCGTAGAGCTCTCTGCTCTGTGTAGTCTTTGAAAGATCTGCTTCAACATAAAGACCATGATCATCCACATTGCAGATTAAGGTCTGATTCTTCATCCTTGCGTAGACCATGCCTTCATGGTTATACAGGAATATGACATCGCTCATGTCTGCTCCTACAAATGCATCTCTGTCTACACGCTCGAAATATTTGATTCCTTCGTACTCATACAGCTGATAAGGCTCAAAGGTCGAGGCGTAGCCTCTGACTTTGTAATCTTCTTCTACTGTGTCGAGATTGAATGTTCTATACTCGCGATCATTCTTTATCATCGTCATCCTCCTTGTCTTTTCCGTCATCATCGCCTTCCGCGAATCTCGGATCATTTATTGCTGCCGCATCAAGTCTACGGATAGGAACATCTCCACCCTCAATATGAGGAAGGTTGAACAGAGCTCTCCATTCATCTATGGTCATTCCGCCATAAAGAACTACAGTGCTGAACAGCTGAATCTTTCTATCAAGCGTTACGAATGCGAACTGATCAACCTGGTAGATTACTCTATGCTCATCATCAGCTTTATTTCCGTAGATCTTGGATGTCAGCTCTCTGCTGAGTGCCACAAGGAAAGGCTCAATTCTCATGGTATAGAAGTTCTCGAACTGTTCCTTTTTGACATTTCCCATGATAATGGAATCATTTATTCCGAAATACCGGTAAATGTCCTCCCTGATCTGCTGCATCTGCTCCGCTGTAGCGGTTGACGGATTCATATTGATCGGGGTAAATTCCTGAGTGCTGTCGAGAGCTGCTATTCCTCCGCTATTCTCAAGATTCAAATAGTCAGTTACGAAATCCTCTTTCTGCTTTTTGATAGCATCCGGAGCGAGCATCGCCTTTGTGCTTTTCAGTATTCCTCTCAAATTGGCAGTAGCCTTAATGGAATTTGCAAGGCCCTGATTTGCTACAGAGAGAAGCTGCAGAGTTTCAACAATGGCTCCGTTGTCATCTCCGCTTATGTCTGACTTGAAGTAATCCTTTCTAATTGCCGCAAGGTCATCCCAGGGAAGTGTTAAGCTCTCCGGATCTCCCGAAAAATAGAATCTTAAAAACAGCCCATTGTTATACTCGAGCGCCTCGAAATACGAATAAGGCACCGGGTAGAGCCCGATGACCTTATTTCTTAAATCCCTCTCGATGTAAATGAAAGCCACATTCAGAATCTCAAGCCTTGTGCGGACCTTCTGCAGAAAGTCTTTGCCATTCATATACATATTCGGTCTCATATTGAGCATTCGCTCGAGATCCTTATCCATGCACTTGGCTTCGGCTTTGGAAGAAAGTTCTGCAAGTGGTCTGACACAAGATCTGACGGTTGCGGAGTTATAAATATCAGTTCCAAAAGCTGTAAAGGTGGCCTGATAAGCTCCGAACTCCTTCCATTTCTTCATCGTTGCTTTTTTGAGCGGTCTGAAAAATTCTAAAAAACCCATTTGTTTACCTCAAATACGGTAGATACTCTTCTTCGTGTTTGCAATAGCCTACAAACGCATTCAGGAGAGATACCATTCCATCTATTCGGCGTTGACTTTGTATTTTTACCGGCTGAATCGATTCGATTCCGTCAGCGTTTAAACTTTTCTTTGCGGTGTTGCAAAGGCACCATCTTAAGATCGGGTTATTCTGGTATACCATCATATGTTCCTGAAGAACTCCTTCGAGTCTCTTCATCGGGTATGACCATGTAAACGGACCTTGTGCGATCTTCTCCATCTCGTAGCCATGCTCAACCATTTCTTCCTGCCAGTATCCGGCAAGAGCTCGGTCATAGCATATCCACAGCGGTCTGATGTCGTACTTAAGGACCATCGTGTCAAACCATTCCGTTACTTTGTGATAGTCTACAGATGCTCCTTCGCATATGGTCAGCCAGTCATTTTTGGCCCATAATTTGTACGGAGCTTCCTGCGCTCCGGATATTTCGACTGCATCCGCCTTCGCTTCCGGGATAAAATATCTTTGTAAAACATATATAACCGGATCGTTAGGCTTCTGGATGATAAGCGTTGCGCAAGTAAGATCCAGTGTACTCGAGAGATCACATCCGCCTATTGCGTAAGAATGTGATAAATACTCCATGTCTGCGACATTCTCATTTATGATCGTTGACATCGGAAGCCATGAACTGACTTCGTTCTGTTTCATGTCAAAATCTTTTACAAGAAGTGTAGGCAGATAAGAGCTGTCATTCTTTGCTCTTTCCACATCATCGGCAAGCTGAACATAGGATTTGATGGTACCTAATCCCGGATTTGCTTTCATCCATTTTGTGGGATCCATCCATTCGTCAACATCATCAAGCTTGTAGATTACCGGAAGGATACGGTCATCCTGGATGACTCCTTTTGCTACGCCTGCTGCGTAGTCATGGAGAGAATCATATAATCCTTCACGCCTGAATCCCGATGTAGTGATACATCCTATGAGCGGCTGTTTTCTTGCTTTCATGCCCTGTCTGAGAACGTCATACATATTGCGATCTTTCTGCTCATGTATTTCATCCAGGGCGGCAAAGTGTATATTCAAACCATCCAAAGACTTTGACTCATTCGGCAAAGGCTTCATGATGGATCTTGTCATCTTAAAACTTAATCCTTCGCGAGTGCTCTTGATCAGTGCTCTTAAATCTTCATTCTGATCAACAATGTTTTTCGCGACATTATATATAATCTTCGCTTGGTCTAATTTTGTAGCTGCAGAGTAAATCTCGGCTCCGGCTTCTCCGTCAGCTGTCATCATATAGACTGCGATGCATCCGGAAAGAAAACTCTTTCCGTGTTTACGAGGTACCTCAAAAAAATATTCTCTGAATCGCCTTCTGTTCGTGCCTTTTTCAAGCCATCCGAACAGAGCTTGTATAAAAGCCTTCTGAAAAAGTTCAAGGCGCACATACTCTCCAGCGTGTTCGCCCTGATAATGTTTGCAATAACCTTCGATGAAGTTGATTACATATTCGCCCTGCTCTTCGGAGAAGTAATACTGGAATCCCTTCGGGGGCCTGTTCATCTCTCTGACAAGGCGCTGATAAATTGACTTAACCTCTTCGCAGGCTATGCCCTTTTTACCGGATATGCTTTTATAGTATTCTTTGACATAGTTCATCGGACCTCGATAGGCTTACCGCCAGCCACAAGCTTTGCAAGATTCTCTCCGGCTTTCGTGATCTTTTCTTCTTTGTCGGGAAGCATCTTGTCGAGCTTGTCGAGAGTATTAAGCATCAACTTGTATTTATCGTTGTAAACCTTGCTCCAGGGATTCTCTCTGTCAATGGAATAGTTCCCCTGACTCATCGGAGTGATCAAGCCTTCATCTTCGATGTGCTTTTTGCACTCGTCCATCATCTCAAGAACATCGGCAAGCCTCGAAATGAGTTCTTCGGCCTTCTTTTTGTTCTGATCGGGGATCCCAGCGTATAATTTTTTATACTTATTTTTGTAATTCATACCTTTTACCCTGGGGGGGTTACGCGTTTTTTACGTCCGGGTAGAGCTGAG
>Ga0326513_10000518_pt1 | contig 32870 bp, 51 predicted proteins | sample 2_2465_0518_D_FD_203654 | JGI IMG/M metagenome (GOLD analysis project Ga0326513, IMG submission 203654) | Bovine rumen microbial communities from UC Davis, California, United States - 2_2465_0518 | ecosystem: Host-associated > Mammals > Digestive system > Stomach > Rumen | place: USA...
TCGGCTCGGGTTATTTGATTTCAGAGCGTGCGGCGGCAGAGCGTGCGGCGGCAGAGCGTGCGGCGGCAGAGCGTGCGGCGGCAGAGCGTGCGGCGGCAGAGCGTGCGGCGGCAGAGCGTGCGGCGGCTACCGTGTGGGAGCTGAGCCCGCGCGAGCGCGATATAATCAAACGGCTGAGCGAGTAGCGCAGCCAGCGGTCGCGGCGGCACTTGATCGCGCCGCTGCGAGCGCCGGAGGCGTATACGGGCGCCGGATGGCGCGCGACACTTTAAGCGGCTATAAGCCGCGGGGCGGGTTCTTCCAACCTCCTTTCGACCGGCCCGCGCCTCTGTGCGGCGGCAGGCTTTGACTGTTTCACTGCCGCAATGATTCGCATTCAAGGGGCGCTATTTGGTTTTTGAATTTAGCACAAGGAAGTGATAGCATGGCAGATTCCGGGAGCGCGGGCGGCGGCAGCACCGATGGCAAGATCGTATTTTCGCTGGAGGTAGACGACAGCAAAGTGCAATCCGGCGTCAGCGGGGCGCTAAGCTCTGTTGAGAGCAAAATAAAAGCCGCAAACAAGAAGATCGAGTTAAGCGTCAGCGCCAACACTACGGCGGCTAATGGACAGCTGAGTTATACACAGGCCAAAGCGGACAACCTCGACATAAGCGACCCGAACATCACAGTAGGCGCGCAAACTGCGGCGGCTAACCAGCTGTTGACGGGTGTGCAAGGCACCGCGGACGCGCTGGAAAGTTCCGACCCCACCGTGACGGTGACCGCGGACGTGGCGAGCGCTTCACAGCTGCTAACACAGCTGCAGACGCTTGTGGACACGCTGAGCGGCGACCACACTATCACCATGAACGGCGGCGGCGATGGTGGTGGCAATGGCGGCGGTAAAAGCGGCGGCGGCGGTGGCGGCGGTCTGGGCGGCGCTGTGGGCGGCGTTGTAGACGCGGGCGTGGGCTTCGCTAAGGACGCGTTCGAGGCGGGCGTGACCCACGAGGCCGGCATGCTGAAAGCTATGACGCTAATGCCGGAGGGCACCACCAAGGAAGCCGCGCAGGCGTTCGGCGACAAGCTGCTGGATTTGGCGGCTGAGACCGGGCAGGGCATAGACACGCTGTGGGAAGCGACGTATAACTCGTTGTCAGCGTCGCAGGATTTCGGCGACATATCCGGCGAGGGCGTCGGCGACGCGATGATCGACTATCTGCGCACGTCGGCGCAGCTGGCGATCGGTGGCTTTACGGACGTCAACACGGCGGGCTCCACGATGGCTAAGACCATCAATGCGTACGGCACTGTTGAGGGCGAAAACGGCGAACAGGTGAACAGATATTCGCCCGAAGAGATCGCCGACATACTGGTGCGCACACAGAACAAGGGCATCACCACGGTGGGCGAGTTAGGCCAGAGCCTGAGCCACGTGACCGGCACCGCAGCAAATGCCGGGGTGGGGTTCGACCAAGTGGGCGCTATGATGGCTACGCTGACCGCGCAGGGCGTCAACACCGCGGAAGCAACCACCAAGGCGAACAACATCATCACGGAAATGTTGGGATTTGGCTTGCGGGATGATGCTGTGGGTTCGGCCTTCAATGACAAGTACGGCGGTAAGTCGTTTACATCGGTCATGCAAGACGGCGACGCTTCCATCGTGGAAGTGCTGCAAAGCATCAAGGAAGGCGTTTCGGAGGATGATCAGGACTTCGCCGATCAGGGCGGCTGGTACAGCATTTTTAGCAGCAAAGAAGCGGCGCAGGCGGCTGAGTACCTGATGAACAACGGCGGGCAGACATACGCGGATAATTTGGCGTATATGAATGCTGACGGCGATGCTTACATTGAGGCTTATGAGACCGTTGACGAAGGCATGGGGCAGACGCTGGAAAAGCTCCAGCAGACGTGGATGGGCGTGCTCACGGAAATCGGCGTGGCGCTGGCGCCTATCGCGGAAGCGCTGTTCTCGGTGCTGCAGTCGGAGGATTTCAAGGCGGCGCTTAAGGCTTTCGTCGACGCTATAACGTCGTTCCTGACGAGCGACAACATCACGGCGATAATTACGGCGTTTACGACCTTTGCGACCAATTTGCTGCAGGCGCTGTCGACCGGGGACTGGAGTTTTCTGGGCGACATTTTCGCGTCAATCGGTGAGATGCTGTCCACCTCGCTGCAAAACGTGTTTATGGGGCTGGTGGAAGCGCTGCTGCCGATAATCAATGGCGTAATTGATTTTTTCAGCGACAACATGTTTTTCGGCAACCAGCACTTGAGCGGCTATAAGGTTGTGACAGACGCGAACGGCAACAAGCGGTTAACGCCGAACGAAACCAAAGTAGTAGGCGTGGATGCGGAAGGCAACAGAGTAGAAAGCTGGCTGCCCACCGATGCAAACGGCCACGCAATAATGCCGGAGGGCGTGAATGGAGTAAAAATTTCGGGGGATATGGTCGACCATCTTAACCAGACCGGCGGCTGGGAGGAGTTTGCCAAACAAACGGGGCAGAAATTGCCGGATACTGTAGACCCTTCGAGCCTCTGGAGTTTTAACGGCAAACCATTAGTGAAGGCCAGCCAAAAGACGGAAGAAAACTCCGAGCAGACCGCGGAGAGCACCGGGCAGACTGCCGACAATATGGAGTCGGCGAATGAATCGAGCCAGGAACTGGCAGAAAGCGCGCAGAAAAACGCTGGATTCAGCGAAATACTGGCGCAAGCGCAGGCGGCAGGCGCTGAGTTAAGCGGACAGAGCCTCGATGCAAGCCTCGTGGGGCTGGAAAGCGCGACAGCAAACAACGAAGCCACCGGCGAGATGGCCACCGCTAACGGTGAGGCTGCGGGAGCAGCGCAGGAAAGCGCGGATGCGGCTAATCTGGGAGCTGCGGCGAATGATGCGGCGGCAGCCGGCGCGTTGAGCGCCGCGGCGGGCATGGCCGAGGTAGACGACAACATAAAGCACCAGGGAGATTTGACCGGCGTGGGCGCTTCGCTTTTGAACGTCGTTGTGGGCAAGACGGATGTGTTCGCGCACGCCGCTGAAATGGCGGCCTTAGAGGCCGGAGACGCGAATTCAGCAGTGATCAGGCTGCGCGACCGGCTCAACGAGCTGGCAAGCTCCGCGGGCGGCGGTGGCGGCGGGAATCAGCACGCCAGCGGTCTGGACTATGTGCCTTATGACGGTTACCTCGCTTCGTTGCATCGCGGCGAGGCTGTACTGAATCGCGCGGAGGCTGCGGCGTACCGCTTCAAGGGCGGCAGCGGCGTGGCGGCGATCGATTACGGCGCGCTGGCATCCGCTATGTCCGGCATGACGGTGCAGATGGACGGGCGCGTGGTGGGGCGTTTAGTCGAGCGCAGCGTGTCCACCGCGCAGGGCGAGCGCTACGGGCGCGCAGCCCGGAACTACTGACGGGAGGCTTTATATGTACTTGCTTTTTAACGGGCAGCCGCTGCCCGCAAAGGTGGGGCTGCTGGGCTGGTCGATAGCCTCGCCGAAAGTGACACAGCGCACTATAGACGTGCCGGACAGGCGCGGGCTTATATACGCGGGCAGCAAGCTGGGCAGCCGGGGCATTTCCTTTCACTTCGCGCTGCTGGCTGAAAACGGCGCGGAAGCGGTGGAATTGCACAAACAGCTGTGTGAATGGGCGCTGAGTGAAAACCCGGCGCCTCTGGTGCTGCCCACGCGGGAATCGCAATACATCATGGCTCAATGCGACGACTTCCCGGCGCCGGACATGGAAGAATGGTGGCGACCTTTCGACGTGGGCTTTATATGCGCGTCGCCCGAGTTTATCGACATCTTTCCCCATTCTCACGCGCTGGACAGCAATTTGAGCGTGGGCGGGTTCTGGACGCTGCCCATCGTGACGGGCGGGCGATTGAGCACGCCGGTAAAATTCAGCATAACGCTCAACGAGACCGTGAGCGGTTTGGACTTATGGCTGGACGACACGCGGATGCATCTGGACGGCAGCATCGCAGCGGGTGCGCTGGCGATAGACACAGAGGCCGGGGCGGTGACGCTGGACGGCGCTGACATTACGTATTTGGCGACGCTGGACAGCGATCTGACGTTCAACGTGGAGCCGGGGGCGCACACGGTGCGCTGGCCTACGGGCGTCGATATGAGCGGCACTATCGAATGGCGGGAGCGGTGGTTATGACTTTTTATTTCTTCGACCACACTAAGACATTCATGTTCAAGCGCTCGGACGCGGTGGAGTTCCACCAGCACTGTGAGGATTACGCGTGTGAGGGGACATTCCCGCCCGATGCGCTGCGCACGCCGCAATGCGGGCAAATAGTGGCATGGCAGGATGACGACGGGCTGTGGCAGGCTTTCGAGATAACCGACACGGAGAGCGACGCCTTCGAGCAGACCGTGAGCCTTAAGGGCAGCCACATGGCGCTGTGCGCGCTGCGGGACGTGATACTGGAATCGCGCACGTACAAGAAGAAATCCATGACTTACATAATGGACGACATTCTGAGCGGCACCGGGTGGCTGCGGGGCGACGTTATAGCCGCGGACAGCGACGGCGCAGATCAGTACAGAGTTACCGCGCCCAGCGGCCTTAGGATGCGCAGCGGCCCGGGCACCGGGTACAAGATACTGCGCGTTTACCCGCTGGGCACTATTGTGACGCTGGTTAATGCCTATTCGGGCGCGTGGTATCAGGTGACCGCGCCGGACGGGCGCACGGGCTATATGAGCACGGCGTGGCTGGATGGCGACGGCGCCGGGGCGGTGTACACTTCCAGCGTGACCATCGACGAGACGAAGTGGGTCAGCGTTTGGGATTTGCTGGAAGAGGCGGCGACGCAGGCTAAGGTGTTTTTACAGCCGCGGGTGGAGATCACCGGCAGCAGCATAACGGGGCAGTACATCGATTTACAGACGACGGCGCCGGCCTACCGCGGCGTGCGCCTGACCTGCGGCGCTAACCTGAAGGAAGTGACGGTCGAGTTCGACACGTCGAAGCTTTTCACGGCGCTGATAGGGCTGGGCAAGAACGACCTGACGTTCAGCGGCGTGAGCTGGAGCGCGACGGCTGACCATCCGGCGAAGCCTTCCGGGCAAAAGTATCTGGAAGACCCGGACGCCACGGCACAGTACGGGCGCAACGGGCGGCCGCGCATGGGCGTTGCGAAGTTCAGCAAGCTGACCGACGCGGAGGATTTGCTTGAAGCCACGTGGGAGCAGCTGAAAATATACCGGGAGCCTAAGCTGGTTATCGATGCGACCATCGCGGATTTGTACCAGCTGGGCTATGGCGGGCAGTCTATACGGCTTTATGACGCAGTACAGGTCATTATTGAGCCGCTGGGGCTGCGGGTCCAGGCGCGCATAACGGCGCTGGACAGGGATTTGATCGAGCCGGAAAAGACCAAGCCGACTATCGGCACCGGGCAGGGGTATGACATCGTTTCGGACATACTCAAGGCCTCGGGCGGCGGCAGTACGCGCAGTATTTCGATTAGTGATTGAGGGGTGACGGTTTAATGGTGCAATGGGTTATTACTGACAGAGTGGATTTAAGCAAGGACGCGCAGCGTCAGCAGGTGGGAGCGCCGGAGGCGCTTATGCTGCCGGGGGACAATGAGGCGCACCGGTGGGAAATAACCGTGCTGAACAACGGCGAGGCCGCGGATTTGGCCGGGGCTTCGGTGGCGGGCTACTTCCTGCGCGCCGACGGGGAGACGGTGGCTGTCGTGGGCAGCGTGACCGGGAACGTGATCAGCGTGGTGCTGGCGCAGGAATGCTACGCGTTTGAAGGATTGATGCGCGCTATCGTGCGCGTGACTTTGAACGGCGTTATAACCACGGTCATACAGCGCCTTTTCAGGGTGCAGCAGGATATTGGGGATCAGATTATAGACCCGGGGGAAGTTATACCGGGGATTGACGAACTGCTGGCGCAGATCGCGGCTATGGAGGCGGCGACGGCTGAATGCGAAGAAGTGACCGAGGCCGCGCACGCGGTGACCGACACTGTGGGGTACACGATTTTCAGCGGGCTGGATGAGCGCCAGGGCAATATTGCCGGGACGGGCAATTGGTCGAGCATCAATAACAAGTATCTGCACAGGCTGATTAAGGTCAAGCCGACTGACACGCTTTCTATAACGGCCAACAGTTTGAAAACGGCGTATTATGCGCTGCTTACCAGCGATTCAGCGCCGGTGAACGGGCAGCCCGCTCCGCTCTGTGAGGGGACTTCGGCCGGTACTGTGAACGTCGGAACCACGAAGGCCATCACCATTCCGGAGGACGCGCAGTTCCTGCTGGTTATGAGCCTGCGGAACAATGAGCAGGTTACGCCCGCGGCGATTACGCTCAACGGTGTGAATACCTGCATAAGCATTGCGGAGAATTTCAAGAGCGACACCGCGCAGATCGTGACCAATACGACGGATATTGCGGCGCTGGATGCGCGCGTGACTGCGCTGGAGACGCCGGGCGTGAATTGGTGCGCGCTGGGCGACAGCATAACCGAGGGCGTGTACAGCGTGAAAGAGTGGACTGAGGATGACGGCGGCAAGTGGATAGGCGTTGCGCACACGAACAAGGTTGACACGTGGGCGTACAGGCTGGCGCGCGCCAAGGGCTGGACGCTGACCAATTTGGGCGTGGGCGGCACTGGATTCATCGACCCGGTGAACAATCCTGAGCCGCCGGATAACAAAGAGTATAAGGGATATCAGGTAGCGCGGGAGACCGATTTTAGCTCGTACAACTTGATAACCGTGGCGTATGGCGTCAATGATTACAACGCTGTGACGTGGAATTTGGGCCATTTGGACACTGAAACTGACTGGACTACCGCGACTCCGGGCGACATATTCGGCGCGATACAGGCGACAATTGAGGGCATTATGCTTACGGCAGGAGCGGCTAAGATCATATTCCTTACGCCGCTTAATGAGCGCGGGTACAAAAGCAACGGCCAGGATTCGCGCGGCACTTACGCGGATAATTACGCGCTGGGGTTTGAGGTGAACCATCGAACGCTCAAAGACGTGCGGGACGCCATTATAACGTGTTGCGAATACTACGGTATCGAGTACATCGATATGAGCTATACGAGCGTTATTAACCGGCTCACTTTGAAGGCGGATGTTGACAGCCTGGCGCCGGACGGCGTGCATCCTTCGCTGGCGGCGCATGCCGAACTGGCGCGGGAGATCGGCGCTAAGATAAGTTTCGGCGCGTAAAAGTGGGGGGCGGTAGATTTGGACAGGCTTTCAGTTGAGAATGTGCTTTTGCCGGAGCTGCGCGCGGCTATTGAGCGCAAGGATGGCTATATCATGGGTGCGCGGGGACAGAACCCGCGCACCGGGTATTTGGATTTGGATGAGACCAAGTGCAAGAGCGCGTGGGAGGTCAGCGGATGGTATTACACGCAGTATCTTGAAGCGCCTTACACGGCTGAGCAGTATCACCAGGCGCTTTACTGGCGGGAACATGCTACGCGCGTTTGGGATTGCAACGGTTTGGCCGAGGGGATTTACGAGCTTCACACGGGCGTTAATATCGATTCTAAGGCGCGTTTTAATTACAGCGAATGGTGCAATCCGCGCGGGGCGAACATGAGCGAGCTGCCGCGCGTTGCGGGCGTCGCTGTGTTCATGCATTCGGCTAAGAAGGGTTATATAACACATGTTGGCTATTTGCTTGAGCCTGTTGTGGCCGGCAAACCCGAAGGCGACTGGTGGGTGTGCGAGGCCCGCGGCGTGATGTATGGCGTGGTTAAGACCAAGCTTTCACAGCGCGGATGGAACAGATGGGGCGTTATGTCGCGGTATTACGATTATGGCGACGCGCTGACCGGGGGCGACGATGCGCAGCCTTACGGCACGCGACTGCTTAAGCGCGGGTGTTCCGGCGGCGACGTTAAGGCGCTGCAGGAGACGCTTATTTCACTGGGCTACGATTGCGGCAAGTGGGGCGCCGATGGTGATTTCGGCAGCGCTACGCGGGCGGCGGTGATTGCCTTCCAGCAGGATCGCAAGCTGGCCGCGGATGGTATCGTGGGCGATCTGACAAAGGCCGCGCTGCTGGCTTCGACCCAGGAGGCGCCGGATGAGCCGGAGTACCAGCTCGTTATTAAAGGGTCTAAGCCGGAGATGGCGGCCATACAGGAACTTTATGGCGGCGTTTTGAGCGAGGTGAGCGCGTGATGGATTGGATTGTACAACACCTGCTGGAGCTGCTGCTGAGCCTGATTTCGGCGGGCGTTATTGCTGGTTTTAAGGTGATTGCCGGGCGGCTTAAGAAGCTGCGCGCGGATGACGTGGCGCAGCGGGACGGGCTGCAGGCGCTTTTGCGGGATGGCATAATTACGCGGTATGACAAGTATGTCGGGCGCGGGTATATACTGGTTCGGGAGCTGGAGAATGTCGAGGCCATGTATAACGCTTATCATGCGCTCGGCGGGAATGGAACGCTCACGCGGCTTATGGAAGAGCTGAAAGAGCTGCCGCACGCTAAGGCGGCGGATGGCGATGAACAGTGATGTTATGCTTAAAATGGTGCTGCTGGTGCTGATTGCTTTGGCGCTGGTGGGTGCTATGTGTACGGGAGGCGATTGATTGTGAGTTGGTGGAAGGCTGCCGGGATTCGGGCGCTTAAGACTGTGGCGCAGACGGCTGTGGCTACTATTGGGACGGCGGCGGTGCTGTCGGAAGTGAATTGGGTGGCGGTGGTTTCGGCTTCGATTTTGGCCGGGGTGCTGTCGCTGCTTACCTCTGTGGCTGGGTTGCCGGAAGTGAAGGAATAAAAAAAGGGGGGCGGGGCCTTTGTGGCTCCGCCCTTTGTTCGGGTTCAGATGTAAAATATGTGCTTTTCACCATCGGGCAGTACGAAAATCGCGCAGTCGTTTGAGAAAATGTAAGCCGTATCGCCGGGCTGTTCGATTATGAAGCAGAGGGATTTGTTCTTTTCAAAATCGGGATGGTCGCAAAGCTCGAGCGGCACGATGCCGAGGGAGCCGGAGTCGACTATGACCGTTCTGTACGCGCCGTCGTCGCAGGCGGTGAATGCGAACGCGCTGCCATTCAGCTTGTATTCACCGGACTTGTACTCATTCGGCGAGCAGGTGGCGCGGAAGGTTTCCGGCGCAAGGGTGTAGGCGGGGTCGCAGATGGCGAAGCCCTTTTCTGAGTGGATGGTTCCTGTCAGCATGTTTTTTGCCTCCATGTCTGATTTTATCAGCTGCTTGATGTAGCCTTGTATCGAGGGCTGCTGTTCAAGATGTGCGATCAGCGCAGCGTCGGTGTGGATGTTCAGCGACAGCGCTATGCGCCGGGTGTGCTGTTTATTCCACGCCGTAGCGCGTTGAGCATCCAGCGCGCGGGTTTCCGGGGAGAGGTTGCGGGGCATTAGTCATCCTCCTCCTCGTACTCGGTGTAAACGGAAGTGGCGGCTTTGGCGTCGGCGCTCAGATACTGTTCCTGACCATCGTACTGGAAGTGCAGCTGCTCAGCAGCGATACCATGCGCGGCGGCCAGCTCAATGATGGCGTCTTTCAGAGCGAAGTAGCCGAAATCCTCCTCGGTGCCTTCGGGCCAAATGCACTCGGCGTACAGGGTATCATCATCGAACGTGTGGAGGATGTTGACGTCTTTGTCGAAGTGACGGGCGGGGGCGGCTTCAAACTGCAAGTCGTAAGTTTTCATCGGTGTATCTCCTTTTCTTTGTCGGTGTGGTTTGCTTTGCTCTGGGAATATTATAACGCATAGTGTGCACTATGTCAATTAAGGGAATGTTAAAAGCCGCCCGGGGTAGGGCGGCGTGTCAAACGTCGGGGTTTTTGCGTCATGAGTGCGTTATGCGTTGGGGATAAAGAGGCGGGAAACGTTGCGGGGACTATGTTGGCGGGGGGAGTAGGGTTAATATGTTCTTAGCGCTCGCCAATTCTGCCATGTACCGCAGGCGCAAAAGGTGTTGATTTTTCAATGCTTTTTGCGCCTTTTCTGGTTTGGGGATATACGTGGCGATACATGCTTGTGCGTCACGGATGCGTCACAGCGCACTTATTGCGGCGGCGGCCTGAGCGTCTTGCGCGGCGATTGGATGCGCATAGGTGCGCAGCGTGATAGCGATGTCCGAGTGTCCGACGCGGCGCGCTACCTCGGTGACCGGGACGCCGAGATCGAGCAGCCATGTTATATGCGCGTGGCGCAGCTGGTGGAAGGTGCACACGCCGCGCAGACTTTGGGTTATGCTGCCCTCAGTGAGGAGCTTGCCGGTTTCACGGGTGCACACGTATTCGGTGGCGTGATAGTCAGCGCCATAGCGCAGGCGGTTCAGACGCTGTTCGTGCTGGTGCGCTTTCAGCACTTCGATAAGCGGCGCGGGCATTTGGAAAGATCGCGACGCGCCGTTTTTCGGACAATCCTTTTCGACTTGCGCGCGGGGTTCTTCGCTTAAATAGCGGGTGTGGTCGTTGAGCTGTTCGCCCGCGGTGACTTCCTGACGCACGGTGCGCACGGTCAGCGTGTTGGTGTCGAAATCTATGTCAGACCATTTCAAGCCCATGCACTCGCCCTTGCGCAGGCCGCCATACAGCGCCAGGCACGCGGGGATGTATTCGGGCTTGCCTTTGAGCGCGGCCACGCCTGCGCGGATGGCGTCAAGGTCGAGCGTGGGCTTTTCGCGCTTCGGCGCGGGCGGGAGCTGCGCGCGGTCGCATGGGTTCGTCTTTATGAGTTCATCGCGCACGGCGCCGTTGAACATGATGCTTAGTATTTGCATGTAGTCTTTGATGGATTTGTGCGCCAGCGCGCGGCGTGTCAAGCCGTTGCCTTCACGTGACAGCGTGACGGCGTACAGCTCCACGTCGGACGGGCGGATGCTTTGCAGCTGGCGGGCCTTGAAAAAGTCAGAGGCCAGCGCGATCCCGCGCCGGTAAAGCTTGCGCGACTTCACTTCCAGCAGCGGCTCGTGCGCTTTTAGCCACTGGTCGGCGTATGCCGTGAAGCTGATGGCCGCGTCTATGCGCGTTACGTCGCCTGTTTCCACCTGCGTGCGGTACTGCTTCGCGGCCGCGGCTGTGGTGAATGTTTTACTGCGCGTGTGGCGTTTGCCGTCGTTGGTGTATTCATCCCATCGGACGCGCCATTTTTGCGCGCCTACTTTTGTGACCGTTGCCATTCTATATAAACCTCCATTCAAATGTTTCCCGACGTTTGACGGAGGGCTTTTATTTTCTACGAGTTTCCGGGGATAGCTACTAAGATTCTACTATAGTGCGTCAGATCACGCGCAGCCGGGGGACGGGTTCAGGCTCGTAAATCAGCCGCGCGGCGGTGCGGTAGTACGTCAGGGCACCGGCCACGAAGGCCGGCGTAACGCCCAGGTGGTCGGCGAGCGCTTCGACGTTCAGCGCGTCGCCCTCATAGAAGGCCTCTGCGGCCTCTGTGAGCGTTTCCGTTGGTAGGTAGTATTCGTATGCCCACGCCCACGCTGAAAGCTCTGAGGCGTCGTCTGAGCGCTTCCAGCGGGCGTTGTGGGTCTCGATGTGCCCGCGTTCATGCAGCAGCAGGGTGAGCTTTTCAGCTTCCAACAGGCGGCGATTTATAAAGATGGTAATCCGGCCGCACTTCCAAACCGAGCGCGCCGGTTCGCCTTCCAAGCGCGGGTCACTGGGCGCGGTGTATTGCACATCCATGCCGCGGTCATAAGCCGCCTGTTCTTCGACTTCAAGCCGGGTTAAAGTCGTTATCATCTTCGGATGTGTGGAAGCGCGAAACGCCGTCAACGTCGTGGGCGGCTGCCGTGTCCAGATAGTCGAATTCTATGTCGTCGTATTCGTCGAGGATGTTCGGGCCCGCGGGCGGGGGCACCGGGTCGCCTTTCGGCTTGAGCGGCGCAGCATGGGCGGCGGCTTCGGCCTCCGCATCCTGATCGAGCGCGTGGCCAAGCTGGCGCAGCAGGTCGAGCACGCCGCGCTTGCTTTCGTCGGACAGCCGGGCGAAAGTCTCAAACATACGCAATTCGATTTCATCCGGGTGGTACTGTTCGATGAACGCCTGTAGGTCGTCGGTGGGCGCATCCATTTCGCCGTCGCCGGTGCGCAGCCATTCCTCTGAGATGTGAAGCGCCGCGCAGATGTCGCGGATGGTGCGCGGGCCGGGGGCGTATGTGCCGGATATATAGCTGGATATATTCGACGGCGTCACGTCGATTCGGCTTGCGAGTTCTTTCTGCTTTACTCCGCGCTTTTTGAGCGCAAAGCGTAGCCGTTCGCCTAAGTCCATTGTATCAACCTCCTTTGTTTTGCTGTACCTATTATAGCGCAGTCCGGGCGATTCGTCAATCTTAGAAGTTCGGAAGCCAAACATTTAACACTCGAAATGTTCGGAAACCTATTGACTAATTCGGCTGCCAATGCTATAATTTAGATGCCGGCTGAGAGAGAGCCACAGACAGACGACTGAATGGAGGGTCAGAAAATGAAGCAGGTTTGGAAAGTCACTAACATGGTAAACGGGTTCAAAGTGGTCATTATGGTGCGCGGCACTGAGACAGAGCTGCAGGACTACATAAAGAGCGAACTGCCTAACGCGGTCAAGTACGTCGGAGCGCTGGACGCGGAAGTCAAGGCCGCCGAGCTGCTGGGAATGCCGATATACATGGCCTGAGAGAAAACGACCGGGGGCGGCAAGCCCGCCCCCACCTGCTGAATGGAGGGTTCACGATGCAATACGATGAAGAGATGGTAATCACCAAACGGTACGACGACGATCACAGCTTCGGCCACGTGATAACGCTGCTGTTTAAGGCGGGCGGGCAGGCGCTGTTCGACTTCGCGATGCTGCCCGCGACGCCTTACGACAGCAGCGACCCGGAGGGCAGCACTAAGCGGTTTGGCGAAGAGCGAGCGCTCTGTGAGCAGTGGAAGACGCGCGTTGCGGAAGCGCTGGAGCGCATGACTGGGATCAAGGGCTGGACAATCGCGCACGGTTTCGGCGCGGAGTTTCAGGCCACACACACAGACTTCAAGGGGGCGACGGTATGACACTTCGAGAAAAGCTGGAGCAGCTGAAAGCCAGCGAGGACAGGAACACGGCCATAATGGAAGCTTTCAGAGAGGGCTGCAAGGCCGGGATAGCTTGCACGATAACGGCGGCAGGAATGGACAGCGGCTGCGTGCTCGATGAGGGCGCGGATATGAGGATCGCCGGGCGTGCGGTTGACGCCATAGCCTGCGGCGACGCGCTGGACGCACTGGAAACGCCGAACAAGTAACCAACTCCGCGCCGGATTTCTTCCCGACGTTTGACGGCGCGGGCTTTACGGCCAGACGGTGCCGGCCGGGCTGACATACCCGGCCGGGGCGGTTCAACTCCGCCCGGGCTGTTTCATCCGAAAGGAGGGGTGCAGATGATGCAGATAAAAGACCCGCTAAAGCGCCAGTTCGCTGCGGCCGTGCATCACATAAGGAACATGCCGAACAAGGCCGAACGCGAGCGCCTGATGGTATTCATCAGCGGCGTGACAGCCGGAGCGAGCATGCACGACGACGCGACCAAGCGCAGCCAGGGAGAGAGAAAGGAGGCTTAAGAATGGGGGACATCACACTGAGCGACATCGCGGGGCTGTTTGAGCGCATGGCCGCGATGGAAGCGCGCCAGCGGCTTGACACGAAGTGCCTGACGCTCGATGAGGTCAGCGCTGAGCTGGAAGTCGACCGGCGCACGGTTACCGAGTGGCTGCGCTCCGGGCAGCTGAAAGGCTGGCGAATAAGCGAAAACGGCCACGCCGGACAATGGCGCATTCTGCGCAGCGAGCTGCGGCAGTTCATTGCAGACAGGCAGCTGCTGGCGCGTGAGGCATAGAAAAAGGCGCGGGGAGAGAGACCCGCGCCAGTGAATGGAGGCCATTCAATGATGAACGACATCAACTATGATTATACCACAGAAAGTGAGCCCTCGTCAAGCGAGTTACTCGAAAAAACGTGGCTGAATCAGCTGGACATAACCGAGCTGCTGCTGAGGGCGATAAGAACCGCGCGTGAAACGCCGGGTTTGACGCTGACCAAGAAAGAGTGCGACCGGCTCTGGGACATGGTGGACGTGCTGGCGGGGCGCACGAAGCAGCTGGCTGAGCTGCTGAACGAGAAAAGGGGGCGCGAGTATGGCAAGCCTGTATGAGCTTAACGCCGAATGGGGCGCACTGGTTGAGGCCTACGCGCTGGCTGAGACGCCGGAAGAACAGCAGGCCGCGCTTGAGGCGCTGGCCGATGCGCAGGGCGACTTCGAGGACAAGGCGGAAGCCTACGCAAGAGTGCGGCAGAACGCGCTGGCCGACGCGGAGGCGTACAGAGCCGAGGCCGACCGTCTGACCGGGCTGGCCCGCAAGGCGGAAGCGCTGGCCGACAGACTGCGCGGCGCGCTGCTTCTTAGCTGCAAAGAGCGCCAGATGGTCAAGGGCGACAAGGTCAAGACGTCAATAGGTGTTTGGACACTGCGCGAAAATCCATGGAGCGTCAAAGTGCTGGATGAGCACAAGATCGCGCCGGAGTTCATGAAGCAGCCCGCGCCGGTGGTGGATAAGGGCGCGATACTGGCGCGCTTCAAGGACACCGGGGAAGTGCCTGAGGGCGTCGACGTGGTGCGCGATATGCGCATCGATTTCAAGTGAAAGGAGCGATGACTTATCGGCATTCCGGTTTTGATACTCGGCGAGAGCGGCACGGGAAAAAGCTGCTCGATGCGCAGATGCACGCCGGACAGGTTCGGAGTTATCAATGTGAGCGGGAAGCCGCTGCCGTTCCGAACAGCGCTGCGCACGTACAATACGGATGATTACACCGCAGTCATGGGCGCACTGATAAAAAGCAAAGCGCCGTCGGTGGTAATCGACGACAGCCAGTATTTGATGGTAAACACGCTTATGCGGCGCATGAGCGAGAAGAGTTACGACAAATTCACTGACATCGCTAAAGCCCATTGGGGGCTGGTGCAGTGCGTGATTCAGCAGTTGCCGCCTGAGCGCATAGTTTACTTCATGAGCCACATTGAGCGCGATCAGCAGGGCAACGAAAAGGCCAAGACGGTCGGACGGATGATAGACCAATACATCACGTTGGAAGGGCTTTTCACGATAGTGCTTAAAACGCATGTGAGCGATGGCCGATACACTTTCATCACGCAGAACAGCGGGTTTGACACGGTGAAAACACCGATGGAGATGTTCAGCGAAATCGAGATAGACAACGACCTGCTTATGGTCGATGACACGATCAGAGAGTATTACGGACTGAATGAAGGGAGATCAGAACAATGAAGCTGCCGAGCGATTACAACAAAGCCCAGGCCTACAAAGGGCCGTCGAACTACCTGCCCGCGGGCAATTACGTTTGCGCGATTACTACCGCGCGAGTTGAACAGACGCGCAGCACCGGCGCCGACATGCTGGTTATCGAGCTGGACGTGGCCGAGGGCGAGCGCCGCGGTTTCTTCACGCAGCAGTCTAAGAGCTTCGGCACGTGGCCGAACGCGGGCGTTATGCGCCTGGTGGTGACCGTAAAAGACCGTCAGAGCGGCCAGATGGTAACTAACCCGATGTTCAAAGGGTTCATTGAGGCGGTGGAAGCGAGCAACCGCGGCTACAGTTTCACGCAGGCCGGTGCGGATGAGCACACGCTGGTGCTCAAGCGCGTGGGTGTGCGATTCAGGGAGGAAGAGAGCGAGTATAACGGCAAGGTTCGCACGCGCGTGGTGCCGTGGTACGCGGTGCCCGTGGACACGCTGCCTAACCTGGACATACCGGAACTTAAGAAGCTCAAGAAGGACAGCGCAGCCAGCGAGCCGGTAGCGGCATATGTGGCCGGGATGACTTCGGCGAACGGTTTCACGCAGGTGGACAACGACGGCCTGCCGTTCTAAAGGGGGCGGGGGTCATGGATGAGCTTAAGCGCTGCCCGTTCTGCGGCGGCCGCGCGTCGATGTTCTACAGAGAAGGACGGCACGGGCTGTTCGGTTACGTGCAATGTGAGGAATGCGAGGCAAAGACGCGCACAAAGACGGTTTATGGCGAGCCTGACAATCCACAGTTCTGGGAGCAGGCGCCGTACTACGAGCTGGCGACCATCTGGAACAAGCGGGTGGTGGCGAATGCCTAACAGGATAATCAAAGAGAGCATACACACGTCGGAAAGATTGAACCAGCTTACAGACTTCCAATTCAGGCTCTGGGTGAACCTGATAACATACGTTGACGATTACGGGCGCGGCGATGCACGGCCGCAGGTAATCAAAGGCACATGCTTCCCACTCAGGGAACGACTTACAAACCGCGAGATAGAAGCCGCTCTTACAGCACTGGCGGGTACTGGCTGCGTCAGCCTCTACACAGTAGACGGAAGGCCCTACCTTTACTTCCCCCGCTGGGAGTCGCATCAATCCGTGAGAAACAAAAAGTCAAAGTTCCCGGCGCCGAAAGCGGCTGACAGCAACCTGCAGCAAATTGAAAGCAATTGCAATCAATTGCATGCAAATGTTCCCGTAATCCAATCCAATCCAATCCAATCCGAATCCGAATCCGAATCCAATCCGAATCCGAATTACAGCGCTGAGCCCTCGGCGGGCTCCGCGCCGGAAGCCGGCTGCGGCATCGCAATAACGCTAAACACCGGGGAGAGGTACGAGCCCACGGAAAGCAAGGTCGAGCAGTGGGCGCAGCTGTACCCGGCTGTGGATGTGCGGCAGCAGCTGCGGAACATGAGCGGATGGTGCGACGCTAACCGCGCTAAGCGCAAGACGCGGGGCGGGGTGGAGCGATTCATCGCGGGATGGCTTTCGCGCGAACAGGACAGAGGCGCGCGGCCTAAGAGCGGCGGCGAAAAGCCGCAGAACCAGGCGCTGGAGTACACACAGCGCAGCTATACGCCGGAACAGCTGCAAGGGGTGTACATGGACATTATGAGCGACGAAAACGGCGGGGGCGGTTGACGCCCTCCGCCGGGTGGACGGGGGTGAATGGATGAACAGAGATATGTCGCTGATATTTTTCGGCGACCCGGTGGGCAAGGCCCGCCCGCGCTTCACACGCGGCGGGCACTGCTACACGCCCGCAGCCACGGCGCAGTATGAGCGCCAGCTGCGCGCCGAATGGCGGGCCGCTAACCCGGGCGAGCCGCTGCAGGGCGCTGTGGCGGTGGCGATCCACGCGTACTATGCGATTCCGGAAAGCGCCACGGTGCGCAATCGGGAGCGCATGATGTACGGGGAACTGGCGCCGTTGAAAAAGCCTGACCTGGACAACATAGTCAAGATAGTGCTGGACGCGCTGAACGGCGTCGCATTCGCCGATGACAAACAGGTAATCAGCATAAGCGCAGGAAAGCATTACAGCGCAGACCCGCGCGTGGAGGTGTACGTTACGGAGGTCGATTTAAGCGATGTACGACAGCCGTAAAGTACAGCGTCAGCGGCTCGCTGAGCTGATAGAGCGCAGCGGTATGAGCCTGCAGGAGATTTCAAGAGCTTCAAACGTGAAAACGCTCACGCTGCGCAACTGGTTGAATCACGGAATCAGCGGCGGCGGGGTACGTCAGATTGACGCAATGCGGCGCGTTTCGCGCGTGCTGGGAACAACGGTCAGCTGGCTGTTGGATGTTTAGGAGGATTGTGTATGAGCTTTATTGAGGGGATGGAGTTTGGCATCACGCTGTTCGCGGCGCTGCTCACGGTGGTGGCGCTCGCGGGGCTGACGCTGTGCGTGGCCTATGCGGTTATGAAACTGGTTAAGGCGCTGCGCAAGGACGCGCCGGAAGCTTACGACGATGATTCGCGTTACCATGTTTAAGCAGCCCACCGACGGGCTGGGCTTCACCGTGGAAGACTGGAGCACCATCTGCGCGCTTATCAAGCGCGAGCGGCAGCGGGACGGCCCGAACAGCACCGGGGTATATGCCCGGTATCTGGAGGGGCTGCTGGTTAAATGCGAAGCCTTCAAGCGCGACGCGCTGCTGGCCACGCGGGAGCAGCTCGAGCGGCGTGAGAGGGCGCTGCGGGCTGAGCTGGAAGAGATACACGCACGACTGGATGGAGGGAAAAACGATGCAGACGATACAGGCAATGACGACGGCTGAGAAGTTCGTACAGCCTATTCTGGAGATGAACGAGTTGAACCGGCTGCGGGTCGAGTGCGCAAAGCTGCGCGCCGAGAATGACCAATTGCGCGCGGAGCTGGAAGAGGCGAAGGCCGGCCGGGACAAGACCGAAGCGTGGTGGTCGAAGCTTTTCTTCGATGAGTGCGACGAAAAGGGCGACGCGATGCAGGAAGTGGAGCGGTTGAGCTGGGCTGTTGATGATTTGGAGGCGCGCAACAGGCAGCTTATGAGTGACATGATGCGGCTGCGCATGATGGGGTGGGTGTAATGCTCAAGTGGCACAAAACCGAGAGGAAGGCGCTGGCCAAGGGCTATTCCGTGACCGTGTACAAACCGCCAGAGCCTGCGCCGCCTGTGGTGATTGAGCTGCGCCGGTACAAGTCAGGGTCGTTTAGCGTCGAGGAGTACGCGGTTATATTCAACGGCAAGCAGCACGGCGAGATTTGGCGCACGCTCGTACAGGCTAAGAAGTGCGCGGAGGCGCTGATTAAGGAGAGAGCATGACAGGAGCGGAAGCGGCAGAGGAAAAGCGCCGCGAAAAAGCGCGGAACCTGCGCTACAAGAAGCCCATACTTAAAGAGCTGAACTGGGAGACGATAACATCGGAGCTGTACGACATGCAAGAAGCGTGCAGTGAAGCGGCGTACTACATCGAGAGCGACGATAAGGATATGCTGTATAGTGCTCTGGATGGCAACGAGGATGACGTCGAAGAATTCAAGATGCAGTTTACGACACTTGAAAACGAGCTGGAAATGCTGACGAGCGATTTGAACGGCGGCGAGTACTATCTGCCGCTGGAAGATGACTTCAACGACTTTTTTGCGGCGATAGGCTCCTCCAGCGAAGCGGGGTTCGATGTATACGGCTATGATTCCTTCGAAGGCGATTACTTTGGACTTGGCACCTATGAGAGCGAGTACGCAGTGCGTGAAGCGACGGAACGGCTAAAGCGCCTGACCAAGGCAGACCTTATAGAGCGCGCACAGCTCTGTTTCAAGATCGCTTTTAACTACATCGCGCTGCGCGTCAGGTACAACGATCTGGAAGCCGCGCTTGACATACTTCGAGCGGAGAATCACGGCATAACGGCGACCATCAAAGAGATCGAGAAGGCATACGAGAGAGCAGAAGCGGAAAAGTTCGACGGCTGGAGCAAACCGACGCGGGACTTTGAACAACTGATAAGGCAGCTACCAGATAGAGTGTGGATTGAATAGGGGGGAGACAATGACAGCTAAGAGTTTGAGCGCGTGGCTGGTGCTGGCGCTGATGCTGATTGCCGCGATAGTGTGCGGCGTGCTGGCCTCGGGCGGCAGCGCCTGGGCGTTGATAGTGCTGTACTGGGCGGTGCTGACCGTCAAGAACATGGCTGACCTGTGGAGCCTGAGAAAGGGACGTACAAAATGACCGGGAACGAATACCAACGTTTAGCCGGGCGCACTATGAACCCGGCGTTGGACGGCGAGAGCACCACGCGCCACGCACTGTATGGTTTGGCGTCGGAAGTGGGCGAGGTTATGAGCATTTTTCAGCACGCGCTGCAGGAAGGCGAGCCGATAAGCCTGCCGCTGGTGATCGATGAGATGGGCGACGTGTTCTGGTTCGCCAGCGAGCTGCTGACGTCGCTGGACATCCCGCTGGACTTCGTGATGCAGCGCAACATTGACAAACTGTTGCAACGATACCCGGAGGGGTTCGACGCTGGGCGCAGTATGCGCAGGCATGAAGGCGATAACGATGTTTGAGGACATCGAGCGCGTGTGCGCGCGCTGCGGCGTGACGTTTTATCTGCGGTGCGGCGCGCGCGGGTGGACATACAAGCTGCTTATTGACGGGCGACAGCGGTACTACTGTTCGCACGCCTGTATGCGCGAAGCGCAGCGGCAGCTTGAGACGGTGCGGCGCGAAAGGCCGTACAAATTCGGAAAGAGAGAGAAAAGCCATGAAGGAAGTGGAGGGCGGTCTGTATGAGTTCTGCGCGGCTGAGACCAATGCACTTATTTGGGTGTATGTGCTGCTGCAAAATCTCACACAGCCGGAAAATGACGAGGCCATAAAGCGCCTGGCAAAGCGGGCCGGCGTCGCACGGGAGTGGGGCGCGGCGAAAGCATTCACGAAAAAGGCGCTGGATGAGTGCTCGAAACTTATGTGCCCAGAACAGGCGAGGAAGTTCCTGCGGGTGCTGAAAATCCGCTCGGTGTTGCTGGTGAATAAAAACCCAGCGCTGCATCAGGTGGGCGGAATGCGCGAGATACACGACAGCGATCTGGACAAGCTGCTGGACTGGGCGCGGATGTGGTTCGCGTGCGATATGTGCATGAAGGATGACAAGGCCGCGCACAAGTGCGAGCTGCGCAAGCTGCTGGTGGGCACTATGCCGCCCGTGGAGCACGGCGACGTGTGCTGCGAATACGGGGTGAAGACACGATGAGACGTTGCGGGCGTTGTGGTAACGAACTTTTTGGCGGCGCGACGTTTGATCTGGTGCACTGGGCTTATAGACAGTTTCCGGGCAAAGAAGGCGGGAAGGGGCTGTATTTTTGCAGCTGGCACTGTCTGCAGGCGTGGCGGGCCGAGGAAATAAGAAAGAAAGCCGAAAAGAGTCGCGAACGGAGGGAATTGATGATGAGTTACGGAACGACGGAAGAAAAGCGCGTGAAAGTGCGCGAGCTGCTTAAGCAAGGCAAGACAATCGACGAGATAAAGCGCGAAGTGCATTGCGGCTATGCACTGGTAAAAGAGGTGGCCGACGAGCTGAGCGCCGAACAGCAGGCCGGGGAATCGGCTGAGCCGGAAGAGCTGGCGCTGGAAAAAAGCCCGGGGGGTGTTTCTGCGGAGACGGCGCCGGAAAGCGCGCAGGAAGCCGCACCGATGCTCGGACATTCCACGGTAACCGCGCGGCATTTGACGGAGTACGAAAGCGACTGGCTGACGGTGAGCGTGTGCGACGCAGAACAGTACGCGGTGCTGCAGATAGACCCGACACTGCTGGACGATGAAACGCGCGGCTGTGAGCTGCATATAGACAAGCGCAGGCTGCTGCAGATCGCGCTCGACTTGAAAGAGATAGCGGAGGGCGTATGTGGTACTATTTGACGCGCTGCCCGGGGCGGGAGCCTCAGTCGTTCCCGCCCGTGCGGGTGAAGGCCGCTAAGGCGCACGCTAACGCTGTTACAGACCCGCGCAGCGGCGCTACGGTGTACGGATGGATAGAAGTAGAGGAACCGCTGGACGCGGCCATAGTGGCCGAATATGGCCTTATTGAGGGCGGCGATGAGCGCCGTGATTAAATGTGTGGGGGCGATGCAGTGTGACCGCTAAGGAATTTCTAACCGGCATACAGCACGACAGGCGACGCGCCGCGGCTGTCAAAGAGCGCATAAGCCGTCTGGAATCGGCTGCGCAGAGCGTTACCGCACGCTACGGCAACGGCGGCGGCGGAGGCGCACACAGCGACGGCGGCGCGATAGAACGCGCAGTTATACGTATCGTGGAAGAGCGCGAGCGGCTGGGCGTGGTGCTGGAGCGGATGCACACGGCGCGCGCGGAGGCTGTGCGGCTGATCGAGCGTTTGCCCGCGGAGCAGCTCAAGGATGTGCTCGAGCGGCGGTATCTCGACGGCAAGAGCTGGGCGCGGATCGCGCGGGAGATGCGGTACAGCAAGCGCCAGGTTTACCGGCTGCATGACAGAGCACTGCAGGAACTTGAGGCCATTTTTCAAGATGGCACATAATGTCACTTTTTTCGCGCTATAATGGTATCATCGAAAGAGGCGGAGCCGTGAGGCTTGCGCCTCTTTAACATGCATGGAAAGGGGCTGGCGGCTATTGACTGGAATGCGATACGCGCCGAGTACATCGCGGGCGGCATCGGTCAACGAGCGCTGGCCGCGAAACATGGCGCGACTTACAGCGCTGTAAAGCGCAAGGCGCTGCTGGAACACTGGGGCGAACTGCGGAAAGCTGCTGCGCAAAAGGCCGGCCAAAAGGTGGCCGAAAAAACGGCTGCCGTGGCGGCTGATAATGCTTCCAAGCTGGAAAAAGCCCGGGGGCTACTTATTGACCGGGCGCTGGACGCGATAGAAGCTATCGGGCGGCCTGTTCGGGTGCAGACTATGAGCGACCTGAAAGCGCTGGTTGAGATTGTGGAAAAGCTCGCGGCGGTTTCTGGCGGCAGCGATGAGGCGCTCAAGCGGCTGGATGTTCTGATTGGAAAGATTGACGATGCAGCTAAGCAGTAAGCAAAAAGCGTTCTGGCTGGGCGCGGTGCATCGGTGGAACGTGAAGGCGGGGGCTACTCGCTCCGGCAAGACGTGGCTGGACTATTACAACATTCCGCGGCGCATTCGGCAGTGCGTGGGGCGCGATGGGCTGATAGTGATGCTGGGCAATACACGCGGGACATTGCAGCGCAATGTCATTGAACCGATGCAGGCGATATACGGTGCGGATTTGGTCAGCTCGATACGCTCGGACAACACGGCGGCGATGTTTGGCGCGCGGGTGCACTGTTTGGGCGCGGACAACAAGAAGCACGTCGACCGGCTGCGCGGTACTTCGATTCAGTACTGTTACGGCGACGAGGTCGTCACGTGGGCGCAGGACGTGTTCGAGATGCTCAAGAGCCGGCTCGACAAGCCTTACAGCTGCTTCGACGGCACGTGCAATCCGGGTGGCCCGGAGCACTGGTTCAAGCGGTTTCTGGAGAGCGACGCGGACGTCTTTCAGCAGGTTTACACCATCGATGACAACCCGTTTCTGGATGAGACCGTCAAGGCGGAGCTGAAGCGCGAGTATGCCGGAACGGTGTACTATGACCGCTACATTCTCGGGCGTTGGGTGGCTGCGGAAGGCGCTATATATCGGCCTTTTACAGACGATCAAGCGCGCTTTATTGGAGAGCCTGAGCCGGGCGAGATTCGGTACTGTTGGATGGGCATCGACTTCGGCGGCAACGGTTCGGCGCACGCGTTCAGCCTGTTGGGCACCGATGCGCGTTTCAAGCGGCTGTATGTGCTGGATGAGTACTATCGCAAGGAAGTAATCACGCCGGACGCGCTGGAGCGGGATTTCATCAACTTCACGCGCAGCGCGATGGACAGATACAGGCTCGACGGGATTTACGCCGACAGCGCTGAGCAGGTGCTGATTCGCGGGCTGAATCAGGCGGCGCTCAAGGCTGGGCTGCGGGTCGAGGTGCGTAACGCGCGCAAAGGCCCGATAAACGACCGCATCAGGTTCGTGCTGCGCATGATGGGCGCGGAGCGTTTCAGCGTTTCGCCGCGCTGCCAGCACACGATTGACGCGCTCCGGGGCGCGCGCTGGGACGGCAAGCATCCGACCGAGGACGTGCGGCTGGACGACGGCACGCTGAATGTCGACAGCCTCGACGCGATGGAGTACGCGATCGAGCGCGTTATGAGCGAATTCATACAGGGAGGGCGATGAGATGCCCGACATAAACAAGCATATCATCGAGTATTTGGCGGGGCTGGGTACGCCGGTGCTCGATGCGGAATATCGCGCCAACCTGGACATGTGGCGGGCGTGGTATCGCGGCAAGGTGGACAGCTTCCACCAGTACACGGTATTCAATGGGATTCGCACGATAAAGTGCGAGCGGGCCTCTTTGCAGATGGCTAAGACCGTGTGCGAGGACTGGGCAAACCTGCTGCTGAATGAAAGAGTTCAGATTTCGGTGGACGATGAGCGGCAGCAGCAGACACTCGATGCGTTGCTGGACGTCAACGAGTTTTGGAAAGAGGGCAACAGCGCAGTCGAGCGCGCGTTTGCGCTGGGCACCGCGGCTTTCAGCGAATATCTCGACGGCGACGGCGTGCCGAAGGTGGATTACCACAGCGCGGCGCAGATTTGGCCGCTCAAGTATTCCGGCGCGGATGTGAGCGAGTGCGCTTTCAGCTCTGTGATTGGGACGCGCGAGGATAAGCGCGTGTTTCTGCGCATATACAGGCTGCAGGGCGGCGCGTATGTGCTGGAGAATCATTGCCTCGACTATGAGAGCGGAAAGCCCATGCCGCTGCCGGAAGGCGTTGCGGCGCGCGTGGACACTGGGCTGACGGTGCGGCCGTTCCAGCTGTTCAAGCCGAACATCGCGAATAATGTTGACTTCACTTCGCCGCTGGGCATCAGCGTGTTTGCCAATGCAATCGACGCGCTGCAGGGCGTGGATGCGGTATACGACAGTTTCCGCAACGAGTTTATTTTAGGCCGGAAGCGGTTGCTGGTGCCGCAGACAATGACGCAGATCGCGCGCACGCAGGACGGCGACCGCACGCCCATATTCGACCCGAACGACCTGACATTCACGGCATATCAGCCCACCGAGGACATGGCCGCGGGCTTCCATGACCTTTCGCCCGAGATTCGCGCGGAGCAGCACATGCAGGGCATGCGGGCGCAGCTGAATCTGCTGAGCATGAAGTGCGGGCTGGGCACTGGGCGTTACGAGTTCGACCGGCAGAGCGGCGTAAAGACCGCGACCGAGGTCGTTTCGGAACAGTCGGAGCTATACCAGACCATGTGCAAGCACGAGATCGCGCTGCGGGAAGCGCTGGAAGGGCTGGCGCGGGCGCTGCTCACGCTGGCGGGATTCAAGCGGCCCGACGTGGTGCGGATCGTGTTCGACGACAGCGTGATTCAGGACAAGACCGCCCAGCGCAGCGAGGCGCGCGAAGAGGTGGCGGCGGGCTTGATGAGCAAATGGCGCTACCTGACGCAGGTGTGCGGTATGGGCGACCAAGAGGCCGAAGCGGAGCTGGAGCGGATCCGCTCGGAAAGCTCGATAACGGCGGAGGCCGTGGATTTCTTTAACGTTCATTCGGCGGAGTAATCCGCCTGAATATATTACGACGGCGCGGGCGTTTTGAACGTGTCGGATGGAGGTAAACATGGCGGATACTTTGCAGCAGAATGCCGCGGGCGACGTGAACGCGGTGGAAGGCTCACAGCAACAGGGACAGACACAGCAGCAGGTTCAGCAGGCACAGCCGCAGGCGCAGGGCGCCGGGACATCCGGCACATTCAGCCAGGGCGCGGCCGCTGGCGCGCAGGGTTCGGGGCGGCCTTCCTTCGATGAAATGTTGAAGGATGGCTATCAGGCCGAGTTCGACAGGCGCGTGGCTAAGGCCATACAGACGGCGCAGGGCAAGTTCAGCGATCCACAGGTTGCGGAGCTGAAGGCGCAGCTCGACGGCTACATTCGCAAGGAAGCGGCGTTGCGCGCGGGCATCGCGCCGGAGTTCGTCGACTTCGTGGCGTATGAAGTCGGGCGGGGGCTGCCCGAGGGCGGCAAGTTCGAGGACGCGCTGAAGGCGTTCATAGAGGCTCACGGACAGTTCAAGGCGGGGCAGCCGGGCGGCGCCTGGTCGCAGCCCATGCAGCAGCAGGACGGCGGCGCGCAGGCTGAGGACGGCGTGACCGCGGCTTTCAGGAAGCTGAACCCAGACTTGAAACTATAGAATTTTATGAGGTGAATCGACATGGCACACACTCTTCAGGACAGATATTCTCCGCTGGTAGACGCTAAGCTGCGCGCCAGCATAGTAAAGGCCGACGGCGTGATATTCAATACCCGCTACGAAGGCGACCCCAAGGCGGGCGCGGTCAAAGTTCCAGTGCGCGACGCGGAAGTCGCGGTAGGCGCTTACAACAAGGCTTCCGGCCTGGCTATTCAGACCGGCGCGACTTCCTACGCGACCATCACCATAAATAAGGATTATGGCGTGAACGAACTGATCGACGGCTACGACGCGGCGGCTGTGCCGGACAATCTGGTGGCTGACCGTCTCGACAGCGCGGGCTATGCGCTGGCGCTGCAGATGGACAAGGACGCCACCGCGGCGCTCGAAGCCGGCGGCACTCCGTTCACTGGTATAACCTCCGCGACCGCGCCGAAGGTAAACGGCGCTGTGACCGCGGGCGCTACACAGCTGGCTATAGACGGCACCGCTCTGGTGGGCAAGCTTTACGCCGGTGAGCAGATAACTATCGGCGGCGTGACCTTCACTGTGAAGGAAACTACCGCGGCGGCTTCCAGCAACGCGATCGCCGTTGTTAAGACCGTCGAAGAGCTGCCCGGCATCAGCGACAACGCCGATGTAACCATATGCGGCTATGGCGACCTGACCAGCTTGAACATCTATGACAAGATAGTGGACGCGCGCACTCGCCTTTCCAAGCTGTTCGTGCCGGAGACCAAGCGCTTCCTGCTGGTTTCTCCCGACACTTACGCGCTGCTGCTCAAGGACACTACCCACTTCATACACGCCACACTGCAGGGCGACAACGTTATAGCCTCCGCCAGCGTGGGCAAGATAGCGGGCTTTGACGTGTACACCGACGCCACACTGGGCGCTAAGACCGAGTTCATAGCCGGCCATCCTGACTGGTGCTGTCGCGTGGCCGAGTGGGCTGTGCCGGTGCATCTGCAGGATCTGGGCGGCTCTGGCCTGTACATAGGCGCCAGCGCCGTACAGGGCCGCAGGGTCTACGCGCACGCGGTGACCAAGCCGCAGACCGTACTGGTCAAGAGCAGGCTTTGAGATTGAGCGATTGACGACGAGTGAGGCGCTGCGGATGCGGCGCTTCACTCTTTCGCATTCGCGTGAGCAATAGAAAAACGGGGGGCATGTAAGACATGGCAGCACCTTTTAATCATCTGGACATAAAGGAGATGTGGGGCTACAAGCTTTACATCAACACTGACCCGGCCGAAGGCGCCGGCAAAGAGGTTTGGGCGGAGCTGAGCGCGGGCATCGACAACATGGCCGAAGCGCTGAACGAGACCGTGCAGCAGTATCACTTCTGGGTAGACAGTGGATTCGGCCGCAGCCGCGTTACCGCACTGGCGCCGGTAATCACGCTGAGCGGTCGTCGCGTGGTGGGCGACGCTGCGCAGGACTATATTTTCGCCGCGAAGTGGCAGCTGGGCGGCAACCGCGAGACCCAGGCGAAGCTGACTGATCCCGAGGGCAATTTGATCGAGTTCGATTGCACTTTCGCCAATCTGCAGGAAATCAGCGGCGCTACCGAAGAGGATTCCGCCATCACTATAGAAATCCATATGGACGGCGCGCCGGTTTACACCGCTGCGCCGTGACGCATTCGCACACAACGACCGACCGGGGAGGGCTTTACAGTCCTCCCCATTTTTTAGGAGAGGCGGCGAATTAAATGCGCACACTTCCGACTGCTATGCTGCGGCATTGCGCCGTCTTGAGCGTGCCGGAACAGATCACTGGGTGGCATGAACAGTATTCAAGCGACACTATGGAACTGGAACGCGTGCATCTGCAGCGCAATGCGGGGCTGGTACAGACCGCCCGCGGCGGCAGCTTCGACATGGACGCGACCGTGCGGGCGCGGCTGTGGTACGATGCGAAAATATCGACGCCGCACGGGCTGAACTTTGTTGAGCTGCAACAGGCGGCCGAGGATGCGGGCGATTACCTGCGCGTCGCGTGGCAGGGTATCGAGTACCGGGTGCAGGGTGTGAGCGAGCTGAGCGACAGCCACGGGCGCGTGCATCATTACTGCCTCGATTTGGTGTAAAAAGGGGGCGGGGGTGTATGGCTAACGCGGCTGTCAGCGTGAGCGCCGCGACAATCGTGCGGCGCATAAACAGCATGGCAAAGAACGGGCTGGCGGCGGCGTCTGAGCAGGCGCTGACCGACTGCAACTTCTACGCGCCGCAGGAATACGGCGTATTGATCGCCAGCTCTCAGACGCACTCGGACGTGAAGAAGGGGCAGCTGGAGTGGGTCACGCCGTACGCGCGGCGATTGTACTACAAGGCCGGGCTGAACATCAAAAAGGACGTCAACCCGCACGCCACGCAGAAATGGGTGGCGGTGGCGCAGGCGGCGCACTCGGGCGACTGGCTGAAGGCTTTCAAGAAGGGCATGAAGTGATGAAAAAGGCGATATTGAACTACATTGAGCCGCTGGAAGCGCTGCGGGTGATTTTGAAAGATCACGGCCTGGTGGCGTATGTGGGCGAGCTTCCACCGCGTGACGGCGTCGCGCTGGCGATAATAGGCGGCGAGACGCGGTATGACTTTCGCGGCGACGCGCGCGTGCGGGCGCAGGTGGCGATCACCGGCAAGGCGAGCGTGCAGGCCCGGGCGCTGGAGCTGTGCCAGGAGGCGGCTTCACAGCTGCAATGGACAGAGGCGTGGAGCAACGGCTGGAAGCTGACCGGCGCGGGGGCGAAGGGCACGCCCGTATTCATAGGGCAGGACAAGGGCGGCGCGTACATGTACGCGATACAGTACAATGCGCGGCTGATATTCTGGGCGGAAAGCGAGGCCTGAACATGGCATACATCGACATGAACGACTATACGGCGGCGCACTGTGAGAGCATCGCGGCGGACGATTTCGACCGCTACGCGGAGCGCGCCAGCGAGGCCGTCGACGCGGCCACGGGCTGGGCGATAAAGCAGGCGGGGCTGGACACTTTCGGCGCGTTTGACACTGCGCAGATAAAGCTGGCGTGCTGCTTACAGGCCGAATATCTGTACACCGTGGGCATAGAAAACGCATTGACAGGCACCGGCAACGGGGGCACAGGCGGCTATGTGATCGGCCAGACGCAGATTATTTCGGGCGCGCAGAACGCCGACAGCGCAATGCAGCGCGTGGGCGGCGCATTGTGCGCGGCGGCGCGTGCGGCGCTGTTCCCCACCGGGCTGCTGTACAGCGGCGTGGTGACGCTGGGCTGACGACATTTTAGGACGTTTGGAAGGGAGGCGCGCGCGATGCTGAAGCTCGGGCGCAATGAAAGGTTAAAAGAGAGCGTGCTGCTGCCGGGCGGCAAGCTGCTGACAGTCAACACGGACATGGAGGCCAACCTAAAACCGATTATAACGGCGCAAACTGCTATGATAAAGGCGCTGGGCGAATGGCAGAAAACGCCGGGCGATGAGCACTATAAGCGGGCGTTTTATACGGCATACGAGGCGTTTTTAGTGCTGATACTGGGCGACGGGAACTATAAGACGGCGCTGGAGGCCTACAGCGGCGACGTGGGCGAGTTGTGCGCGCAGTTCGACAGCTGGGTGGCGCGGGTCGTTTATCCGGCGATCGAGCGGGCTTCGCACGCGATCATGGAGCGCAGGAAGCGGCAGGCGGGCAAGCTGGAGCGGAAAGTGAAGCGGCGCATTTGGCGCGGCGGTAAGGCATGAAGTCGATACTGCCCACCGCGCTGGACACCGTTGTGGAAGTGTGCGGCAAGCGGTACAGGACGCGGCCGACGGTGGCGCACGTGATGCTGGGGCAGGAAGCGCTCGAATGTGAGGATTTGACGCCCTCTGACAGGCTCCGACTGGCGGTATGGCACTTTTATACATGGCCGCGGCCAAAGGCGCTTACAGAGGCCGTCAACGCGTTTTTCGGGCTGCTGGATGAACCGCCAGCGTATCGCAAGACGGAAGGCCCGCAGACGCTGGACTGGACGCAGGACGCGGCGCTGCTGACGGCGGCTTTCAAGCAGCTGTATAACATCGAGCTGTGGCGGGAGTGCTGGACGCTGGACTGGCGCGTGTTCATGGCGCTGGTGAGCGGCGTGACGGATGAAAGCGCGCTGGGCGGCATAATGGATTTGCGCGCGCGCAAGATTCCGAAGCGCACACAGGGCAACGGGGAGTATATCAAAGAGTTGCAGCGGCAAAAGATGATTTACGCGATTCGCAAGCCGCAGAAAGCCGGGCAGGGGTATCAGGCAGGGCTTGCGTCGCTTTTTGCGGAGCTGAAACGAATGTCGGGAAATTGAGGTGAGACAATGCCTAATCCGGGGCTGAATTTATTCAGGGTGACGCCGCAGTACATGGACGAGGTTAGCGGCCCGGTGGTGGATGTGTACGATGAAATAGTGTCTCGCCTGATGCTGAACACGGTCAAGCACTTCACCGGGGGCACCGCCCGCAGCGGCGACATGATACCGGGCAGCGAGCGCTGGCGCGCGTGGATGCTGGCGCGGCTGGGCGCGCTGAGCGCGGAGAATTTTAAGATAATGGCCGAAATGGCCGGGGACGTGAGCGGGCTGACCGAGCAGGCGCTGCGGCGGTCTATAGGCGACGCGCTGAAGCTGGCGGACAAGGAACTGGCGGCGAAAGTAAATGCCCCGGGGTATGTTCCGTCAATCGATGAGGCGATGCAGCGCACGCTGGACAGCTACGAGGCGCAGGCGCTGAATCGGTTGAATCTGGTGAACACGGTCATGTTGAACTCTTCGCTGCAGCAGTATTCACAGCTGGTGAACGACACCGCGGATTACGCGCAGCAGCTGGCGCAGGCGCAAGGGGCGTTGAATGTGGCCACGGGCGAGGTTATCGTGGGCACCGAAAGCTATTGGGGCGGCGTGCGGCACGCGGTGCATGACATGGCCGACGCGGGTTTAACGGGCTTCTATGACCGCTCAGGGCGCGAATGGACGGCGCAGAGCTATGTGGCTATGGACATCCGTACAACGACCGTACAGGCCGCCAGAGAGGCCGTAATGAGGCGTAACGAGGACTATGGAAACGCCCTGATCATGGTGAGCAGCCACGCGGGCGCGCGACCGGGGTGTGAGCCGTATCAGGGCGCGATATATTCCACCGACGGCAGCAGCGGCACCGTGGAGGATTTGAACGGGCACAAGCTGCATTACAAGCCATTGAGCGCTACCAGCTACGGGGAAGCCGCGGGGCTGTTCGGCATCAACTGCGGGCACTTTTCAGCGCCGTTCATACCGGGGGCGTCGGTGCTGCGGTGGCCGAAGTACGACAAAGCGGAGAGCGAGCGGCTGTACGCGGAGAGCCAGCAGCAGCGGTACATGGAGCGCAAGGTAAAGGCGGCGAAGCGCGAAGCGGCAATGCTGGAAGAGGCAGGCGACATGGAAGGCGCTAAGGCTGCGCGCAAGGTAGCGCGGCAGCGCAATGCAGAACTCAAGGACTGGTGCGAAGATAACGGGCGCAGCTACTATCCCGACAAGGTGCAGATAATTCGGTGAGGTTGATAAAAGCGGCGCGTTGTGCTATACTATTCGGTACTACACCGAATGGAGGACACAACAATGAAAAAGCGGCTTACATGCGCGGCACTGGCTATGCTGGCGCTGCTGTTGGCATTCAGCGCGGCGGCGCAGGCTGACGCGGCTGAATACAGCTTCACGGACGCGGAGCTGGACAGAATCGCGGGGCTGTTGAGCTTCGCGAACACGGACAACGCGGAGAATTTTGCCACGCTGCGCAAGTACATAACAGGCGCGGAGTACGTGGAAAAGGACGCCGCGCTGGTGGCGCTGGAGCGGCTGTTGAGCTACGACACAGCGGCGCGGGGCAACGCGGAAGCGATCGCGGATGCGCTAACAGAAAAGACCGGCAAAGAGTACGACGTCGGATTCACGCCGGGCGAAGAGCAGGCAGATGTGCAGAGCTATGTCATCAACACCAATACAAAGCGCTTCCACCGAACGAATTGCGACAGCGTCAACGACATGAGCAAGTCTAACCTCGAAGTCAGCTATTTGACGCGCGAAGAGCTAATAGAACAAGGCTATCAGCCTTGCAAGAAGTGCTGGCCGTGATGGCGGTTTTTCGTACAGGTTCGTACACTGCCCGGACTGTTCGGACTGTCCGAGCTGTCCGAACGTGAGACAGATAGGACAGAGCGCGGTACAACTTGGTACAACCGAGGTACAACCGTCGTACAACTTAGTACAATGTCGTACAACTTGGTACAAACTTGAGACAGATAGGACAGAACGTGAGACAAGCCCGGCAAGTGGCCGGCAAATTGGCAAAGCATTGTAGAATAAGGATTTGACTACAAGCTCACTACAAGATTACTACAAGCTGGCAAACAAATAACTGAACATTTGAGCCGTTCCCGGCCGGGGAGCGGCTTTTGTTATGCGAATTGAAGGGGGCAAACCATGGCGGAGGTATTCGAGCAGCTGAGCTTCGAGGATTTCGACCCGGAGTATCAGGCGTTCGTTGACAAGTTCAAGCCGAAAAAGACGACCGACGACTGTTACACGCCGGAGGCGGTATACGAAGCCGTGGCGGGCTGGGTGGCGGATGAGTACGGGCTTGACCGCGCGGACTTCGTGCGACCGTTCTGGCCGGGCGGCAATTATCGGCGGTTTGACTACAAGCCGGAGAGTGTGGTCGTTGACAACCCGCCTTTCAGCATACTAACGCAGATTCGGAATTGGTACACAGAACGCGGCATAAAGTATTTTCTGTTTGCGCCGTGCCTGACGCTTATGAGTTCAACCACTGACGACTGCGCGGTGCTGTGTGGCTGCAAAATCATATACGCGAACGGCGCGGATGTGAACACGAGCTTTGTGACATCGCTCGAGCCTGAATTGAGGATACGCAGCGCGCCGGAGCTTTTTAAGCGCGTGAAGAAAGCCGTGGAAACGTGCAACACTGCGCGGGAGCTGCCTAAATACAAATACCCGCCCTACCTGATAACCGGCGCGGACTATGTCTGGATGAAATACGTCGACTTTCAGGTGCGGAAGGATGAGACGTATTTTACGCGGGCGCTGGATTCACAGCGCGCTGCGGGTAAGGGCATATTCGGCTCGGGTTATTTGATTTCAGAGCGTGCGGCGGCAGAGCGTGCGGCGGCAGAGCGTGCGGCGGCAGAGCGTGCGGCGGCAGAGCGTGCGGCGGCAGAGCGTGCGGCGGCAGAGCGTGCGGCGGCAGAGCGTGCGGCGGCAGAGCGTGCGGCGGCAGAGCG
>Ga0326513_10000519_pt1 | contig 32840 bp, 60 predicted proteins | sample 2_2465_0518_D_FD_203654 | JGI IMG/M metagenome (GOLD analysis project Ga0326513, IMG submission 203654) | Bovine rumen microbial communities from UC Davis, California, United States - 2_2465_0518 | ecosystem: Host-associated > Mammals > Digestive system > Stomach > Rumen | place: USA...
GTTAACGAAACCCAGTCCAGGACGCAACAGGAAGAGATCCTCGCTGCCGGATTCCCACTGCATAAAGCTGTTGATTAGGCGGTGAGCATATGGATACACACACATATAGTACGCCGCCTATGGAGAATCTGAGAGCCTCGGCATCGGTAGGGAGCTATGAGACATACGGAGTCAGCGGAGCGACGATCACAGAAAGCAATACGTATCTGCTTTCCGACCTCATAGCGCTGGAAACGCCTGCAACAGGGATTAAGCTGAAGTGCAATATCCAGCAGTCAAAGGTCACTTACAATTCACAGACTCAGGCTTACAGCGAAGAGATAACAGATGTGAATGGCGGTACTAAGGCGGTGCGCTGGTACTATACAAGAGACGGACAGAATGTGCTGTTCCTCGGTCAGACAACACTGACGTGTACGGTAGCGGATGATACAGACGAGGCTGACATTGCTGTAACTCCGGTAATGCCGAACGCAACACACTTCCGACTGATGATCTCGGGTTCAGGCAGTAAGTTCTACTACGACTATGCTGACGTTCCGCGTGACAGAGCAGGAACGAACACCTTCCTTGTTGCCGCAGACCTTGATATCTACACTTCATACTTCCTCAGTGACGAGGGAGAGTATAAGAACATCGGACACGAGGACGGACTTGCCGAAGCTGATCCGCCGATGCTTACCTCTATGCCGGACTCGGTCTGGCGAGTTGACGGACTGACTGACGACGGTTATCAGTGGCATAAGCTGCTGCCTGATGTTACCCGATACAAAATGGATCCCCTCGAGCGTGACCATGTTATCAGGGTATACGATATTTCCGAGCCGCAGAACGGTTTCCGTCATAACGGCCTTGCTATTCTGGATCCTATAAGCTGTACCAGCTATCACGATAAGGACAGGTGGGACATAGAGCTTGTGCATCCTTTGGACGACTGGGGGAAATGGAAGTTCCTGCTTGTGCAGAATATCCTTAAGATTGACGGTCAGCTCTTCCGCATATATGCTCAGGAGCCTTATATAGGTCCTTCGGGTGGTTCCATGAAAATCAATGCAAAGCACATATCAGGAGATATGGCAGATGATCTAATCGAGCACGGCATCTTCAACGGCGGTACAGGTCAGCAGTTTATCAACTGGGCTTTTAATGCAAAAGTACCCTGGAATCCGCTTGATTACTATAATAAACCTTACGACTTCACGGGCTATTCGGACTGCGACGAGATCGCAGGAGTGGACGAGTACGAGAACGTTACGCTTTGGGGCGCTATAGCAGGTGTGGATAACTGCATGATAAATCGTTTCGGCGGTGAGATCTACAGGGATAACTTTTACTTCTCGGTCTGCAAGCGTATGCAGTTTGCTAAGGACGACGCTTTTTATCTCAGGTACAGCCTCGACATGGTCGAGATACGCCAGAAGGTTGACTACACGGATTTCTGCACGAATCTGAACTGTTATGACAACTTCGGGAATTTCTTCGCGGTGTCTTATACTCCCACATCAGCATGGGCAGTGCATCACGCTAAGCGCAGAATGATGAAGTTCAACTATGATCGGTTCGAGGGCTCAATGGAGCGCCTCGCAGCTGACGCTATGGCGTACTGGAATCAGGTGTGCGCTCCGAAGGTGACATATGAACTTAAGATCGCTAATCTGATGCACGATCCTCGATATGCTGATTTCCTTGACCTCCAGAACTACAACTACGGAGACAGGGGAACGATATACTGTCCCGAGCTGGATATATCAACAGTGCAGCAGATAACAGCTGTAGAAAAGAACGAGATAACAGGCGACATTATCAGCATGACTCTCGGAAACCTCTCTGCAAGTCTGTGCCGTCCGTCATACATGGGCAGCACAGTCAGCTCAGGCCACGATCCACAGGACAGAACAATGGATATGCTGCAATCAGAATTGAAAGACATGAACCTCAGGCTGCTCAGCACATGGCGAGGAGCTGCGTCCTATAAGTGGAGCGATCTGAAAAAATACACATGGAAGGAAGTAAAAAAGTATGGCAACAAGGACACCTAATCTTTCACTCATCAAGCCGGGCCCGGATGATGCGGTCGATGTGGCTGATCTCAACGAAAACTTTGACAAAATTGATAATTTTGCAGGGGGAGTGGGCGGAGATACATATACCAAATCCGAGATCGACGAAATGCTTACCGAAAAGGTCGATGCCGAGGAAGGGAAAGGGCTGAGCACCAATGACTATACCGACACAGAAAAATCAAGAGTGGCGTCAAGTACGGCAGGCGTTACTGCACTGGAACAAATGAACGGAAAAAAGAACTGGATAAATGTCAATGTTACTTCTCAGACGGTAAGCACGCTTGATTTCACTGTGAATGCAGACAATACAATCCTTGTCAACGGCAGCAAGCCCTCATCATCTGTATCACTTACAATCAATGATGCAGTACAGCTCCCACAGGGGGATTATGTCCTTCTTGACGGTTCTGGAGTATCTTCATCAATCCTTAACGTTACATTATTCAGAAATACAAGTACGTGGACAGGAACTACAGCAACGAACGGAAGATTTGAGTTTACAGCAAACGGTACAGATACATATTACTGTCGAATCTATGTCAATACAGCTGCGGATAACGTGGTGTTTAAACCAATGATAATCCCGAAAGCCGCATATGATGCAGGATTTACAGATTATCAGCCATACGCACCCACCAACAGGGAGCTTTATGAGATGATATTAAGTTTACAGTCAGGCACGTAAGGAGGAGAAAATGCAGTACATACTAATGCTTACTATAGTCCTCGGACTTGCCCTGTCTGACTTTATCACAGGTATCATCAAGGGATATATAACGGGTACGCTCAGCAGCTCCAAGATGCGCAAGGGCGGACTCAATAAGATCGGCGAGCTTATCGTTATGGCAACAGCCTGCGGTCTGGAGATAGGCATCAAGGCACTCGGACACTACTACAGCGCCGCAGAGCTTGCAGGCGTTACGGGTACAGTCACCGCTATACTCGTCTTCGGCTATATAGTTATCATGGAGCTGATCTCAATACTCGAAAACTACGCGGAGATCAATCCGGATTCGGCAGGCTGGATCGCGTCGCTGCTGAAACGACTCAAAAATGTAAAGGAGGAAAAGGACGATGAAAAAAGGAATTGATGTATCAGAGTGGCAGGGTACGATCGACTGGGAGACTGTCAGGGCTTCGGGGGTAGAGTTTGCTATTCTCCGTGCAGGTTACGGCAGAGTGGCATCCCAGAAGGACAAGACCTTCGATGCAAATTATTTCGGCTGTAAAGCTGCGAATATCCCTTGCGGAGCGTATTGGTACTCGTATGCTACAAGCGAGGACGAGGCACGTCAGGAGGCGGCAATTTGCCTCGATATACTCAAATACAATCAGCTCGAATACCCTGTCTATTACGATGTCGAGGAACAGCGCACACTCACTCTCGGAAAAGAAAAGGTGAGCGCTATCATAAAAGCTTTCTGCGACGTGCTCGAAAAAGCAGGATACTTTGTAGGTCTCTATATGTCTGCCTATCCTCTGGGGAATCTCGTGAGCGAGGAAGTGCGGAACAGATATGCCGTGTGGGTAGCTCATTACGGCGTGACTAAGCCTGTTTATTCCGGGAAATACGGCATCTGGCAGAAATGCAGCACAGGGACAGTCCCCGGCATTGCAGGCGATGTTGACCTCAACGAAGCGTATGAGGATTACCCTGAGATCATAAAGGCAGCGGAACTCAACAACTGGAAAGCTGCGGAAGAAAAAAAGCACCGCCTGAGGGTGTACCTCGACGATGCTCTCATAACCGACCACGAATTCAGCGGACTTATAGATTAATGCTTGTAGCCTCCTCTTACAAAAAGGGGAGGCTTTTTCTTATATATCTTTGTGGAGTTAAGACCTCCAGTATAAGAAAAACCCCTGGGTTCGTCGCTTCCCTTATAGTGGGAGGATTACTGCCAGAGGTTTACTATCACATAAATGCAATATTTAATTGCAATATTATTATATGATATTTTCGGCAGTTTGTCAACTAAGAAAATATTAACAAAATTTAAAATTTTTAGTATTTATTCACATAATATATCCCTCCTTAGTGATATCCCCTGCACGGAGCAGGGGTGCTTTTATTTATAGCTGTCGTTGCTCAGAACGTCCAGATGTCGCCTGTAGCGCTTCGGAATGTCGATGCCTACAAGATAGCCAATAGAGTGCAGGAAGTCTGAAATAACGGCAAATCCGTCCTTGTAGAAAGCCTCTATGCGCTTATCCTTGAACTGTATGCCCTTGTAGTCAGGCGGACACACGAATGTCCAGTCAGCTCCGCTCTTGTCCAGAACGATGCGGAAGAACTTGTCGATATCGGTATCCTTGAAGCCTGCCTTCATCAGAAGTATATGATGCTCCATAGCTTCATCTATCTGGCTCATAATGGCGGTCTTGCCGTCAAAGGATATCAGTACAAGCAACGGCTCATCTGCTGCCATAGCGGCGCGTACAGCTTCATCTGAGGGATATTTTATTATATTCATATTATTCCTCCTCTCAGTATCTCCGCTTAGACTCCACTACCTGCCCTACTACCGATACACGGTTCATTTCCTTATCTGCAAAGATACGGGGCGGATAGCAGGGATTCACGCTGTTAAGGGTTATCTTATGAGTATCTATATCAACATACTTGACCAGACCGTCTTCCTGGTCTACGGTAACGACTGCAAGGCATGGCGTTTCAAGGACGTTCTGAGCTCGGACGAGCACCAGATCACCCTCGAGGAGCGTCGGCTCCATGCTGTCTCCCTTGACTTTCAGCCAGAAATAATCGTAGCCGTCCTTAAGTATATCACTGTCAGTTAAGATATATTCAGATATATTCTCCTCTGCAAGACAGCTGTACCCTGCCGCTACCCTGCCTATCAGCGGCACTCTCGAACAGTCTGCTTCGCTGTAGGGGATTTTTTTGATTTGTGGTTCTTGTGCCGGTGAATTGGTCCCGAGAAGGATGTCTGAAGAAATGTCAAGTGCTTTGCAAATACTTAAAAGTACAGCAGTACTAATATCTCTTTCTCCTCTTTCGTATGATGCATAGGTTCTTGCGTTCATTCCAAGCTTATCTGCAAACTCTTTTTGCGATAAGCCGCTTTTTTTTCGTTCGTTTTTTAGATTATCTGCAACAGTCATTATTATGCACCTCCTATTGTGTAGATTATAACACATAATGTGTAAATAGTCAAGTAGAAAAAGAAACACATTGTGTGTGCAAGTTGCATAAAAACAGTGAACACTTTTTGTGTAGCTTTTTTCTCGTAAAGTATTGACACTTACACAAAACGTGGTATAATATACACATGAACACAAAACGTGTTTGTGAAAGGAGTGATATCTTGGAATCAGTGTTCAAAACTATTCGCGCCGAATGTGCGAGAAATTCAATCAGTATCGAGGGCTTTTGCAAATTGTTAGATATTGAGCGCAAGACATTTTATAACTGGGAAAATAAAAAAGATTTTCCAGTAAGTTATCTTGTGAAAATGGCTGATATCTTCCATGTTACACCTGATGATATCCTCGGTATAAAACCAAGCACAAACAAAACCACATGAAAAGGAGGTGGAGACATGGAGCAGGAAAAAAAGAAAAGCCCCGAGACTAAGACCGGGGCGAGGGCAAGGCAGGCATACAAAAAGCAGGCGGTGTTAAGCTGGATCGCACTGGTATTATCAGTTTTATGCCTGATACCGCAGATAATCATACTTGTGGAGAATGTCAGGGTGTGAAATGAGACAGGTAAATATTGATCGCTGTAAGTGTGATAGCTGCAACTGATATTAAGATCGCTATCCATGATCTTATTGAAGTCCACTTTACTGTTGAATGTGTAAATCGGTATTCTTCAAATGCAATGATGCCAGAATCAGTTATTTCATATTGATCTGAAAACTGGATTATTCCATTTTCCATTCCTGATACTTCAGCAGCGATGAGTTTTTTATTTAAAAGGCTTTCGCGTTCACGGCTTTCAGGCAATATCCGGCTTTTACGGTAAAGATTTTTTAATAATTGATATTCTTTTTTTGATATCTGCATGTTTTTCACCTCTCCTCTCCTTTATTATATCAAACGGAGCAGGTGAAATCAAGAAAGGAGCGTAAACGAAAATGAATGCACCCAAGGGAAAAAATATCATCAAGTTGACTATCGACACAGGCGAAGCCGAAAAGCAGCTTGACAAGCTGATAGAGAAAGCAAATCAGCTGAAAGCGATACTTGCTGAGTGCCGACTTCCAGCTGATAACAAAACTAAATGAAAAGGAGGAAAACTGAAATGAAGATTGTAATTGAAGGCAAAGAAGAACTGCTGAAAAAACTTGAAAGAATACAGGAACTTTCAAGAGAGCTTTACAAAGAAGCAAGCGGTGTACCCCTCATAAGTGTAAACTATACTCCTGATGAAGAAAAAGCCGCCTGCAATGAAGATACAGACGGCAAGTGAATTACTTAGCTTGTTTTAGATAGTCGATGATTGCTTCTTTGAAATCACGCATAGTTCCGTAGATTTCGTGTGCTAAAATCCCGATGTCTTGTTCTTTGGCGGGAACTTGTGAGTTTTCGGGGTATTCAGCTCGAATTTGTGAAGCAAAATCATCAGTAATCTTATCAAGCTTTATGCTGAGATCATCAATAGTCATTATATCACCTCCTTCCGCCTTAATTATATCAGACGGAGCAGGAGGAATCAAGAAAGGAGTAAAACCATGGCAAAAGGTGTTGAAACATTCAAGGTCAAGAAGCACAGCGTAAAAGAGTACAAAGAGACCAAGGTTGTCAAGTGTACAAAGGAAGCTGCTGCAATGATCGAGACAGTAATGTCGATAACAAAAGAGTCGCAGATCAAGACCGTTTCTGATATGCTTACATATGCTTTCAGAAACATGGAGATCGTTGACGAAGAAGACGATGATGAGTAAATCCGTACAACCCATACCGCATACAATTGACCGAAAGGAGATGTTATTATGGCAAAACGTACAGAACTTAAATGTGTAAGCTACATATCGATCGGAGGAGCGCCCCCGGTGCGCTTCGACAGTCTTACCCCCGAAAAGAGAGCGGAATGTGTTTCCAGAATGGCTGAAAACATAGGAAAGGCCCTCAGCTCATACTGCTCTGCACATCCTGAAGAGGCACGTCCGCTTATGAAGAATCAGGAAGAAAAGGAGGCATCACCTTGACCGACACAATAACAGTTCTGCACTACATAGCAAATAGCCGTCCTCGAAGCGTATCTCATCTACAGCGAGGTCAGACTGTGGAAGATACTGGAACACCGCTCAGACGCACGCACGGACGCAAGAAGGGCGGTCTACCGTGCAAGGGCATACAGAGACCTTGACGAGCGCACGGCTCTGAAAAACGCCCGTCAGGAGCTGTGGAGAAGCATAAGGAAGTAAATGGATGGAAGTATTCAAAATAATTCAAGGAGGAAGTTCGGAAATGATAACACTGAGAGACATAGACGGCATTCTCTTCGACATCGACATCAGCGATATCGAGGAGATACAGCGCCAGGAGGACAAGTGCTGGCTCGTGACCACGGACGGCAGACGGATCCAGATCAAGACTCCCTGCGAGACGGTCCTGAGCATGATAATGAGGGCGAAGCTATGCAGATGAAGAATCATGAAAAGGCCGCAGCCATTGCAGACAAGCTCCGCAACATCAGGCTTGAAGTAATCGTAACGGCTGAGGATGTGCTGCTGAAATGCCGTGACGATGCTGAACTGGATTTTTACTACAGATACTTATGCAGATAGACAGGAGGAAAATAGATGAAAGCAATAAAGTTTGAAGGACGAAGAGTCGAGGAAATTGAAATTGACAATACTCTTGAAGCACTACAGGCTGCTGAGGAATTCTGTGATATTCCCGAGGATATTAAAAGAAGAATCAAGGTGAGATTCCCATGAAAACAAGTGATTTTTTCAATAAAATGCCTTGTATCGTTGATATGAATGCTTGTCATGAACCTCCGACCGTAAAGGACGATGATACAATAGTTCGCGTAGAATACGGCAAAACTGCCTACCCCTACTATAAGGTCTATTTCCTCCGCCGGATCTATAATGATGACCGCGTTTATAAATGCAAGGCTACTTTCAAGCAGCTCCCAGAGACAGCTCAGAAATGGATCAGCAGGCGTGTCCCATGGGAGAACGGATTTCTCATCAGGTGGGAAGGTGACGAAGAAAACACTCAGCTCAGATTTGACATGAGGTGTTGAAATGAAAGTAAATGAAGATTATTTAGATGGCTACGGACGCAGCTGCTTAGTGTTCTCAGGTGTAAGAAAGTTCTCAGATGTTTACGACTGGCTTTTTGAACACTATAACGGATATAAGTTCTGTATTGTTCTTGATTGCAGTACAAGCGAATACCCCGAGCCGGACAACAAGATATATGTTCATTTTATGGACGAGCTTCAGGAGGAGGTCAATCTCGAAGCAGGATATATCCTCAGTAAAGACAAAAAAGCTTATGTCCATAGATAAAAAAGCTCCCCGAAGGGAGCAAGAAAAAAATATATACCACCAAAATCATAACACAGAAAGGAAGAAATGTCAAATGGAAACAGTCAAATGGGACGGCGTTACTGACTCGATCAAGATTCTGGAAGCCTTGCTGCTGTTCGTCGACGATGAGGACTTAGCGATAGGCAAGGTCAAGTCTTATGGTGACTTCGGGCGTGACCTGAAGAAAAAGCACATGAACAACGGCATCAACAGGGACGGTTACGGTATTTTCGCACGGTCGGACAGAATCGAAGTGACAGTCAACGAGGTAAACAAGCGTTATACGCTGACATGGAACAAGGCAGCCAAGTTGCTGCATAAGTATTTACATGAAGAAGGGAAGTAAAAAATGGAAAAAACACACTGGAAGAAAATGACCAATCCTAACTATATGGGTGACTACTCGATACCCGAGGGATGTGATCTGATAGCAACGATTGACTATGTGGCTCAGGAAAAAGTCACAGGTGTAGGCGGAAAGTCCGAGATAGAAGTAGTTGCACATTTTTCGGACGGCAACAAGCCGCTTATCCTCAACAAGACCAACATGAAAACGATCCAGAAGATCTATAAGACACCATACATAGAGGACTGGAAGGGACGCAAGATACAGATCTACTATGATCCGACAGTCAAGTTCGGACGTGAGACGGTCGGCGGTCTGAGAATAAGACCATTCGTACCGGCACAGCAGCAGGTATCTCTTAAGTGCAGCGACTGCGGCAGTCCGATAACAGAAGCGTTCGGAAAGAGCGCGGAATGGGTATCAATGTATACTCACAAGACATACGGAAAGGAGCTCTGTGCCGAGTGTGCTCAGAAGCTCAAAGAAAAAATGGATCAGCAGAAAGCACCTGATCCGCTCGGAACATCAACAACAACGGAGGAAATTAAGATATGAGAACCACAAAAATCAAGATACGTAACCTTTTCGGAATTACAGAGACGGAGCTGGACGGCCGCTCCGTCGAGATCACAGGAGCTAACGGAGTCGGAAAAACTTCGGTTATCGATGCATTCCGCTATGCTCTCACAAATAAGAGCGACAGGAACATTATTGTCAGGCAGGGCGAGAAAGAGGGCGAGATCCTCATCGAGACTGATACAGGACTTACTATTGACCGCAAGAAGAGAACAGAGCAGTCCGATTATAAGTCGGTCAAGGAAAATGGACGTGAAGTTATGGCTCCTGAGAACTTCCTTAAGACGCTCTTCACGCCTTTGCAGCTGGATCCTGTTGCATTCACACTTATGGACGAAAAGGCGAAAAACAGAGCAATACTTGATCTTATAGACTTCTCATGGGACCTTAATTTCATCCGGGACAAGTTCGGAGAGATCCCCTCCTGGGTAAACTACGAGCAGAACATTCTCCAGGTCCTCAGTGATATGCAGGCCGAAAACGGTGAGTGGTTCAAGGAACGTCAGGACGTAAACCGTGATATCCGTAATAAACAGGCATTTATCGAGAATATTGCCAAGGATATCCCTGCGAATTATCAGGCTGAGAAATGGGAGGCATACGATCTCGGAGCAGCTTATAAGAAGCTTGAACAGATGAAGGAGCATAACAGCCGCATCGAGCGTGCGAAGCTCTTCCGCAGCAGCTACGACAGCAAGCTCAGGAAGCTCGAGGCGGACAGGATGATAGAAATATCCGCCGAGGAAAAAGCTGTTGCTGCCGAGCGTGAAACGCTGCTATCCGATATCGAACGCATGAAGGCTCAGATCAAGGCGAGCGAGGACAAGCTTGCAGGGCTGTCAGGAAAGCTCGAGGATAAGAAAGCACTTGCTGAGAGTCACTTTACCGCAGCTAAGACAAAGCTTGACGCTGATATGAGTGTAGCTGATGAATATATGGATAAGACTCCTATAGACTGCACTGAGCTCCAGACAGAGATAACCAATGCCGAGGATATGAGGCGGCATCTGAACGAGTACCAGCGTATGCAGGCAATGCAGCTTGATTTAGAGCAGCTCAAAATCAAGTCTGACGAATATACCCGAAAAATCGAGCTTGCACGAAGACTCCCAGGTGAGATATTATCTACAGCAACTATCCCGATAGAGGGATTCACGGTTGAGAACGGCATACCGCTGATACATGGTCTTCCGGTAGCGAACCTCTCCGAGGGTGAGCAGCTCAGCCTCTGCGTTGATGTGGCTCTCGCTAAGCCGAACGGACTCCGGGTCATACTCATCGACGGAACCGAGAAGCTGTCCTCTGAGAACCGCGATAAGCTGTATCACAAGTGCCATGAAAAGGGAATACAGTTCATAGCTACAAGGACAACAGACTCCTCTGAAATGGAGGTACATTACATATGAAATCACATGCTCTTACTGCTGAGAACTACTTCGCCCCTGAAAACAACATGAAGTATATGGGCAGTTCACAGTTCAAGAGCTTCCTCAGCTGCGAGGCTGCCGCACTTGCGGAGCTTCGCGGTGAGTATCAGAGGAAGGTGACGGATGCGCTGCTGATTGGCTCCTATGTCGATGCTCACTACGAGGGTACACTTGATATTTTCAAAGCACAGCATCCTGAGATATTTACTCGTACCGGCGACCTGAAAGCGCAGTATCAGCACGCTGAGTATATGATACAGCGTGCGGAGCGTGACGAAGTATTTTCGAGGTACATGTCAGGCGAAAAACAGGTGATAATGGTAGGCGAGATAGCAGGCATCCCGTTCAAGATAAAGGTCGACAGCCTGCATCCGAGCTGTATCGTTGATCTTAAGTGTGTCAAGGACTTCGCTCCAATTTACAGCGCCGAAAAAGGCGCTAAGCTGCATTTTATAAACTACTGGGGATATGACATTCAGGGCGCTATCTATCGTGAGGTAGTGCGGCAGAACACAGGGAACGTGCTGCCGTTTACTATCGCAGGCATCACCAAGGAAGAGGAGCCGGATCTTGATGTGCTCTGGGTACCGGACGAGGATCTGGATGCAAGTCTGAGCGAGGTCGAGAGTCTTGCACCGAGGTTCCAGGCGATCAAGGAAGGACGAGTACAGCCGCAGAGATGCGGACACTGTCCGTACTGCCGATTTACTAAGGTCCTGACGGGACCGAGAAACTATCACGAGGATCTGGAGGTGTACGAGGTTGAGTAGTGCTGACGAAAAAAAGGAATTCATGAAGAAAGTAACGATTCTGATCGATACAAGAGAGCAGAAAAACGCTCATATCACTCAGGTGCTGAGTACCCTCGGGATAATGCACAAGTCTCAGAAGCTCGACTTCGGCGACTACAGCTTTTCTGTGGACGGGAAGGACTTTTCCCGTTCCTGCGTCATAGAGCGCAAGGCGGATGTTGATGAGGTCTACGGCAACGTCACAGCTGACCGTGAGCGCATCGAGAAGGAGCTGGACACTATTTCCCGAAATGCGAATCAGTGTGTATTTATGCTTGAAAACTGCACAGGCTGGACGCATCTGAAAGGCTTCGAGCTGTCGGAACAGCAGGCAGCCAAGCAGGGGCGCAAGGTCAAGAATATCGGCGCTACGGTATACAGTACGCTGCAATCATGGAAGTGTGGCAATCGATACAGCTTCAGCGTGGAATTCGTCCCAGATGTGAACCACTCTGCGCTGAAAATACTGGAAGTATTTTTCTGGTATTACCACAACTACAAGAAGCAGACGGCTCCGCGCAAGTAGCTATGGGAAAGAAGATACCATACGACCAGGCTCTGAAGCTGGGGCGGACTGAGGTAAGTGATTCTATTTTCGCAAAAGAAAATCCATACGGCTATAAACTGAACGTTAATCATCCCGAGGTGCGGAAGTTCTACGATTTCTATAAGGCGAAGGTCGGGGAGTTCATCCTCTCCGATCATCAGCGCCGTACTTTCGAGATGCTGTTCCTACAGATGAGGGAGAAAAAGATACATGAACAAAGTGATACTGCTCGGACGGCTGACAGCTGATCCAGAGCTCAGAACAACACAAAGCGGCATTGCAAGCTGCCGTTTCACAGTCGCAGTAAACAGGAAATTTGCCGATAAAAGCACAGGTGAAAGACAGGCTGATTTCGTCAGCTGCATTGCCTGGAGACAGACCGCAGAGTTTGTTTCGAGGTACTTTTCCAAGGGCAAGATGATATGCCTCGAGGGCGAGCTGAGGAACAATAACTATCAGGACAGACATTATCCCGATGTTACTCACTACACTATGGATGTTATCGTCGATAATGTAGAGTTCGCAGGCAGCAAGAACGAGGGCGGAGGCGGAAATAATACCAACTATGCAGCAGCTGCTACACCTCCGCAGACGACCGCACAGCAGCCGCAGACTAACGATAATATGTCCTACGGTTCTCTCAGCGACTTCGAGGAGATACTCAGCGACGGTGATGTTCCGTTTTGATCGGGAGGTGATACTATGGCAGATCCGCAGGTCAGGAACGGATATACACGAATTGACAATGAACTGCTCGAAGCTATCTGTCGGCTGAATATCTCAGGGAACGAAATGCGGATCCTGCTTTATATCATCCGCAGAACATACGGTTTTAACAGGACGTATGCAGAGATGCCGCTTTCAGAAATATCTGCCGCTGTTGGAGTCAGACGAGAGCATATTCAAAAAGCATTGAAGCGACTATCAAATCAAAATATCATCGAGCTGAGAACGAATCCGGGCGTTAAACCACAGACTATTTCTGTTGTGAAAAATTATGAAAAATGGGCTGTTGAAAGTTGTGCAAGTTTACTGTTGCAGAAAATTGCAACTGTTGCAGAAAACGGCAACACTACTGTTGCAGAAAATTGCAACACTACTGTTGCAGAAAATTGCAACACTACTGTTGCAGAAAATTGCAACAGTACATATAAAGAAAATAAAGAAAGTATTAAAGAAAGGGGAAAGAAAAACCCCACACCTAAAAAGGAAAATATAAAAACTAAATACGGCAATTATGAAAATGTTTTACTTTCAGCAGATGAGTATTCTCAGCTCGTCTCAGACTACGGTGAGAGCAACATCAGGGAGTACATCAGACGGGTAGACGAGTATGTGCAGTCTTCTGGTAAGCGGTACTCGGACTATGCGGTTACTATCAGACGTTGGCTCGAAAAAGACAACGTGAAGAAGGACGACTTCGATATGGAAAAATACAGGTTCGTGATAAATAATATCTGAAAGGGTGATGAATATGACAGATATATATGCTGCACTCGCATTCATGGACATACTGATCGCTGCTGCATTGGTCACGGTAACAGAGCAGATCGTAACGGATGCAAGAGAGTGTTTCTCGGAATACAGGCTCATCGATAAGGCGAGCGGAAAGGAAAGAAATAATGTCGTGACGATAGAATTCTACATAAGACTGTTCATCGTCGGACTGGTACCGCTTTTCAATCTGCTGATGCTTTATTCCTTCGTCTTCGACAAGGCTACCCAGATCGAGGACTGGATAGAGATCATCGAAGAACGATTCTATCTGACAGGAAGGTGAGGGAAATGGATGAGTGTATCGGAACGATAATTTTCATGGCAGCACTGTTCGGCTATGTTATATGGGCGCTCTTCTTTCGGGGGAAGCCCAGGAAGCTGAAGTACACTGAGGAGATTTCCAACAGGATAGACAAGCTCTACTACATCAATCAGCAGATCAAGCAGATCGATAAGCTGAAAACCGATGCAGATCTTGCCGACAGAGATCACCACTACAGGTTCAGTCTCGAGCGTGAGACTATCCTCGGTGAGAACATTGCAGCTGACATCTGGGTGGACGGAAACAGTCCGCTCTCAGCTCAGACAGCCGCACTCCTGGACGCAAGGAAAAAGGAGCTTCTGAGATCCCTTTTCACAGAGATGTTCAAGCTTCCTCATCGTAAACGCCGTGACATAAACGTGATTCAAACGACGGATATTTATGGGGGAGGGGATGAGCTGAATGTATGACGGAAAGACCGGGACGATACTCTGCGACTGGTGCGGCGCTGTCCTCGGAAACATTAACGGCGACGGAAACTTCTTCGCTCTGATACGGACGAAATACTGTACTCAGTGCAGGCAGTTCGCAAGTGCGGAGAATCATCGTGCCGCTCAGCGTGCCTACCGACAGCGGAAGAAACTTGAAAAGAAATTGTGCATGGAGCGGCTTGACCTTATGGCACAGGAGAACGAGCTGCTCCGACAAAAAATAAGAAGGATGAGTGAAGACAATGAGAGTGAGGGAACTTAAAAACAATCAGGAGGAATATTGAAATGATGAAAAACTACAGCACAGCCGCAGTTGCATTAGCACTCGGCATCAGTGAGAACGCTATTATCTCAGAGGATAGCAAGAAAGGACTTAACATTGCACAGATTCTTATGCTTTCCGAGAACCAGAAGCTAAAGAAATACGATGAAGAAGCGGCAGTTATCCGCAAGCTTGTTTCTGACATAAAGGCACTGGAAAAATGAGGATAGGGTTGATAGATGTTGACGGTCATAATTTTCCGAATTTAGCGTTAATGAGAATATCAGCATATCACAAGCAACAGGGCGATATCGTAGAGTGGTGGGCAACTGATTTTGAATACTATGACAAGGTTTATATGTCAAAGATATTTAGTAACCAATATTCACCTGATGTTCAAGACCCTATAAACTGTGGAGAGGTTATAAAAGGTGGCACAGGGTATAATATTACTCTTGGTTCAGACGGTAAAGAACACTTTGACAAAGGCAATCATAAGAACTTACCGCCTGAGATAGAAAAGATGTTTCCTGACTACAGCATATATCCTCAGTTTGATTTTGCTGTAAGCATGACAAGTAGAGGATGCCCGAGAGGTTGTTCATTTTGTCATGTTGCTGCAAAAGAGGGAAGATGCTCTGTAAAGGTTGCAGATGTATCCGACTTCTGGAACGGGCAAAAAGAAATTAGAATCCTTGACCCGAATATCACAGCTTGCCGAGATAAACGTGATCTGATGAAACAGTACATTGAAACAGGTGCAATTCTTGACTTTACGCAGGGTCTTGATATCAGATTGTTGAATAATGACGATATAGCTGATATCAATAAAATGCGCCTGCGAACATTACACTTTGCATGGGACAACCCCGAGGACGATCTTGAAAGTAAATTCACGAATTTTGCAAAGGAATTCAGACGTAAATCGAATATCGGAATGGTGTACTGTCTGACAAACTACAATAGCACACTGGAACAGGATTTATACCGCATATATACTCTGCGTGATTTGGGGTATGATCCGTATGTGATGATTTACAATAAACTAAATGCACCACAAACAATCAAGCGACTTCAACGATGGTGCAATAACAAAATTATATTCAAATCTTGCAGAAAGTTTGAGGATTACAAATGAGGAAGAAAAACACAAAGCGCAAGGGTGATAAGTACGAAGAACATTGTGCAAGAAAGCTCAGATTCAGAGGATGCATAGTCGAAAGAATCGGGGCAAGCGGTGACTTCGGAGCTGACCTGATTATAAAGACTTTCTTCTTCCGCAGGCTTGCAATAGTCCAGTGTAAGTATCTCACAGGAGAGACAGCGAAAGTCGGAACGAAAGCGATGCAAGATCAGATAGGAGGAAGCTATGAATGATACGGAGATCATCAGAAAAGCAGTTGAGACTATTCAGAGGCTCGGCTCATCAGCTCAGGACTGCAAGAGCTGCGCAAGACTTACGCTCTGCAATGCTTATCAGGACGGTGACAGCTTCCACGGCTGCGATTATAAGTGGATCCATGCAGATGCTGCGGAGGGCCTGATAAATGGAGAGACTGACTGACAGGGACACGGCCGAAGCTCTGAGGGCGAACGCTGAGAAGCTGCTCTCAAAGGGTATGCAAGTCAATATATCAGATCTACGGTACATTAAGCTTGCAGGCTACGAAAACGAACAAGAACGAAGAGAAATGATTAACCCAGCCGTTGACGATATCGACGGCTGGTATGAGTAGGAGGAATATAAATGACACGTTTACAGGAAGTTGAACAACTGCTTGACAGTAATCTACAGCTTATCACAGATTACAGCAAGCGAATTGCAGAGCTTATAGGCAGCGTCAGAGTGCTCGAAAAAGAGCGTGATAAGCTGACAAAGAAAAACAGAGGAGTAGAGATCGTCCGCTGTAAGGACTGCGTGAAACTTAACCGTCACGACTGCCCTATGTGCTACATAGAAAATAAGACATTGCAGTTTGCTGAGGTCAAGCCGAATTTTTATTGCGGCAAAGGCAGCCTTAGTGAGGAGGTGAGAGAGAATGACTGACACAGATATGCTGTATATGGCAGCTCAGGAAAAGAGAATCAATGAACTGTCAGAGGAAAATAAAATACTGATGAGCGAAGCTGACAGACTCATCAAGGAAAAGGGACAGCTCATGAAAACTAATGAGGAAATGAAGCAGCTGCTCTGCAAGCTGAGGCCGATACTGCGGAAGGCGTTCTTTGCACATTATGAGCAGACCAACAAGGCTAATGAGCTGTATGATAAGATAACGGAGATCGTGGGGAAGGAGTAAAGCCATGGATAATCTGAACATAATCAAAGATAGCGCGGAGCTGAGAAAACTGATAACCGAAAATCCTGAACTGCCTATTGTTGTTATGGTAGGCCAGGAAGCAGCAGCCTCAGAATGGTGCTGGACATACTGCACGGATGTACGCTGCGGAATTGGAGAGGTACTTGATCATGAGGTACCGTGGAACGATGAACAGATCTATGATGATAAGACAGAATTCGAGGAAGATCTATGGGACTATCTTTCCGATTTTGCGGACACAGTTCCCGAACTTGAAGAGGAGTTCAAGAGGAGCAAAGAGGATTATGCACAGCACTGGCACAAGGCTATTATAGTCAGAGCTGATAATTGAGGAGGCTGAATCATGAAAACAGTACGTGATTTAATTTTGATTTTACTTGATGTGGACTATTATCGGACTTTTTCGGATACCTTCTGGAATATGCAGCATTTATCTGCTGATATGATCCTCGGAGGTGAATACTGATGCTGCTTAGAATAATTCTCGGCGGACTGTGTGCAATGGTCTGCTATTGGATGGGCTACTTTACGGCTGCTTTTTTTGCAGGAAGGGGTGACGATTCATGATATGGGACGAGTACTTGAAAGACAGAAAGTATGCGATCCGAAACGCATACAACGGCACGTACATACACAAGACGCTGTTCCGGGTGCGAGTGTTCCACGACCGCAAGGACGCACTTAAGTACATCCGCAAGTGCGGCATGAATGAGAAAATCTATGAGGTGGTGGAGATATGACAGAGAAAGAACTTGATCTCAGGCACTGGCTGAACCGTGCCTTTTACGCAGACAAAAAAGCAAAGGCGCTCGATATGCTCGTATCGCAGTGCAGGGAACGCGCTACAGGGCTTGTGAGATATTCAGAGGGTAATGATACCGGTAAGAGCGGCACGTCAAAAAACGGCACTGAGAGCGCTCTGATGAAGCTTGCGGAAATGGAAGAGAAGGCAGAATGTCAGAAAGCCGAAGCGGTCAAGGTATCAGCTGAGATACAGGATGCGATATCGATGCTGCACGATGATGATCTCGAAGCTGTGCTGATTCACAGGTATCTTAACTTCCTGACTATTGAGCAGACTGCTGAGATAATGAACTATCATCCTAACACTGTGAAAGCAAAAGTTAAGACTGCGGTACAGAAAATATGTACCGAAATGTCTTGAAATGTCCTATTCCCATGAGTAAAATGGTAGTATAGAAAGCAGGCGGAAAGCAGTTGCACAGGGCTTTACTGCGGTAGCAATGCCGCAGTTCTCTCCGCCTTGCCTCTATGGTATTCCGACACTCTCATTTATTTTCCATCTTTTTCCCGACTGTCGCATCCCCACGGTCGGGGTTCCCTGGCAGAGTAGAGCAAGTGTGGCAGCTCGCGAGGTTCATACCCTCGAGGTTACGGGTTCGAGTCCTGTCTCTGCAACCACCGGAATCATGTAGTTGGACATACCTCGTTTGATTTTTTTCACAGATGTACCGTCTCGCTGAGGCGGTATTTCTGTTATAGGAGCATTCGTATGAAAAAGGCGTGTGTTTATTGTGGGAAAGTCCACAGCAAGGGTGAGAACTGTGATAAGCGTCCTAAGAATACATACGGAGAACGCGGCAACAGAGAAGATCTGTTTCGTTGGTCCTACGCTTGGAAGTGCAAGAGAGAGCATATTCTGAAAAGGGATATATATCTTTGCCGTGCTTGTTTTGAGAATCTGCCGTTTACTGTTCGCAGATTCAACAGCGAAGAGTTGTCAGTGCATCACATTCAGTCGCTGAAAACAAACTGGGAACTGCGTCTCGAAGATGAAAACCTTATCACGCTGTGCAGAGCACATCACGAACTGGCGGAAAGCGGTGAGATACCTGCCGAAAAACTGTTAAAAATTGTAAAAAACACTCCCCCCAGGGGGTAGCGGCTCTCAGGGGGAGGGCAGCTGTCCAACGACGCCCCCCTCTGAAAATAAAATATTCCCTAAATGAAAGGACGTGAGAGCGTGGCAAGACCAGCGATGAGCCCAAAACTTACATCGAAGCACTTGACAAAGGCGGAGATTGAAGCGAAATCAACTACTGAGGACAAGCTGAAAGGCACGTCTGACGAGTTCATACCTCCCGAGTATCTCACGCCCTCTCAGATCAGTATATTTGATTACATCGTGAAGAATCTTGAAGCCTCAGGAATCCTCGGCAACCTCGATGTCTATGTTCTTGCCGAATGCAGCATATGTATCGATCGCATGCAGGAGATTGAGCGGACTATCAATGAAGCCGGTTCGATTATTCCTTCGCTCGTTAGGCTCAAAGAGACGTACACGAAAGCGTTCTTCCGATACTGCAACGAGCTGAGTCTCAGCCCTCAGAGCAGGGCAAAGCTTGCAAATATCAACGCTCAGACAACAGCCGCGGACGAGAATCCGCTGCTTAAAATTCTTAGTGATGATGAATAAAAAGGAGCTGACAGCAATTGACATAGTGAAGAAAAGCCGAGCCTATAAATATGCTCTTTGGGCTGCCGAACCCGATAATCATTATGTCGGCCGTTATGTAAAGCTCCAGGCGGTGCAATGGCTCGAGATCGCAGACGGTAAGAGCGAGGATGCTTACGTTTGTGAGAAGCACTGGAAGAAAATAACGAAGCTGCTGAAGATCATCATGCATCCTGATCTTGGTCATTCCATGTATGAGGGACTTGAAGACTACGCAGTTTTATTCATATATGCCCTTTTCTGTACGAAACGACGTACTGACCGTCTCAGATACTACGAGACAGGGCTTTTAGAGATCGCGAGAAAGAACTTCAAGACGTTCACCTCAGCGGTCATTTTTATTATCGGACTGCTGACGGAACCGCAGTTCAGCCGCTTTTTCGGCGTGGCTCCAGACCTGAAGCTTTCAAGCGAGCTGCATATCGCAGTAAAGAAGATCATTAAGTCAAGCCCCTGTCTGGCTGATGAGAAGATATTCAAGCTCATGCGTAAGGAAATACGCTGCAAGCTGACTGAATCGGAGTACACTCCTCTCGCTTATTCACAGGACAGAATGGACGGCAAGCTTGCAAATATGTTCCTTGCGGACGAGTGCGGAGCTATGGACAACTACCCTATAGAAGCTATGCGGTCCTCTCAGATCGTACTCAGGGAAAAGCTTGGTATCATCATATCAACTCAGTATCCTAACGATAACAATGCTATGATCGAGGAGATAGATAATGCGAAGAAGATCCTCGACAAGCTTCGCAGCGGTAAGGTGTTTGCACTGCTGTACGAGCCTGATGATGAATACAAGACGGGAGACAAATGGAAGACCGAGGATATTGCTTTATATCAGGCTAATCCTGTAGCCTATGCTCATGAGTATATCATGGATGATCTCCGGCAGAAGCGTCAGGCGGCTATAGACTACGAAAATAAGCGTGAGAACTTTCTCTGCAAACACATGAATATCCTCTACAAGAGCCTTGGTGTTGAGGGATTTGTTGAAATAACCAAGGTCAGACTGTGCTCAGTTCCTGAGGATGCAGAGTTCTGGAGGGGCAGACGGGTATATATCGGACTTGACCTATCGCAGACCGATGATAATACGTCCGTAGCAATAGCCACTTATGACGCTGACGAAGATCTGATATACGTAAAAGTCTGGGGATTTATCCCGGCTGAAAAGCTTGAAGAGAAGTCTGAACGAGAAAAAGTGGACTATAAGAAGCTTATTGAGGACGGCGAGTGCTTTGCCTGCGGTGACGAGGTCATTGATTACGGCTTTGTTGAGGCTTTTATACAGTCACTGCCAGAGAGATATGGAGTTGAGATAGTTCAGCTGGGTTTTGACCGGTACAATGCTATATCCACAGTCCAGAAGCTCGAAAGCAGCGAGGATCCTATCGAGTGCGTTGAGATCAAACAGCACAGCAGTGTGCTGCACCGTCCTACAAAGCTCCTCAGGGAACGGATACTCAGTCAGAAATTCAGATACGATAAAAATCATATGCTTGAGATAAACTTCCAGAATGCCCGATGCACAAGGGACACAAACCTGAATCAGTACGTCAACAAGAAGAAGTCAGCTGGCAAGGTGGATATGGTCGTATCGATCATTAATGCGCTGTTCCTGCTGCAAGTGGACGTACTGGACAACATCGAGCAGAGCTTTGGATGTCAGATAATTTGAAAGGAAGTGGTCACAATAGGACTTTTCAGACGTAAAAAGAAACAGGAAATAAGAGCAGATACTGTTCAGAATGCAGAGACATCTATACTGACGTTCTTCGGTATCACCGGGGAGCTTACTCGTGAAGCTGCTCTCAGTATACCAACAGTATCAGCCTGCATCAACAAGGTCGGAGAGACAATATCACGGCTTCCTGTGAAGCTTTACCGCAAGGACGAAGAAGAAGTCACGGAAATATATGATGATCCGCGTATAAAGCTGCTGAACGGCAGCACCGGCGATACACTGAGCACTGTTGATATGTGGAAAGCAGCTGTCGAGGACTACTATCTCGGCCGCGGAGCCTGGATATACGTCAACAGTGACAGCCTGAGCGTCAGGAGCCTGCACTATGTGGACAGCCGCAGTGTCAGTATACTCTGCAACACGGATCCGATATTCAAGGCTTTCCGAGTTCAGATAAACGCACAGACGTATTATGACTTCCAGTTCGTCAAGCTGCTGCGCAAAACTCGTGACGGATATACAAATATTCCGCTGCAAGAGGAAGCATCATCGATACTATCAGCTGCATGGAACGCTCTGAAGCTCGAAAACATGATGAACTCCAACGGCGGATGCAAACCGGGCTTCCTGAAATCGAAGAACAGGCTCTCGGATGCGGCAATAGCTGCTATCAAGGAAGGATATCAGAAGGTCTATGACAACGAGGAGAAGCGTGATAAGATCGTCGTACTGAATGACGGTGTAGACTTCGAGGCTATTTCTTCAACGGCGGCAGAGCTTCAGATGAACGAGAACAAGAAGACCAACAGTATTGAAATATGCAAGCTGTTTGGCTTCCCTCATACGGTCATTGACGGCGGCGCTTCCGAGGACGACAACAAGAAGTTTATTTCTGCGGTCATATCCCTCCTGAATCAGATAGAAACGGAGCTTGACAACGTTCTGCTGCTTGAATCAGAGAAGGAGCAGGGCTATTACTGGGCATTTGATACGAAAGAACTGACACGCGGCAGCATGAAGGAGCGCTACGATGCTTATGAAGTCGCTGTCCGCAATAATATCCTTCAGATAGACGAGATACGCCGTGAAGAGGACTATGAACCGCTCGGCTTCAACTTCGTCAAACTGGGACTCCAGGACGTTCTCCTCAATCCTGAGACTATGGACGTATTCACACCGAATACAGGACAGACAAAGAACCTGAAAACAGGCGAAGAGAGAGCAAGAGGAGACAGCTGGACTAAAGGAGCACACGGTTACTTTACCGGAAGCAAAGGATCAGGCGGCAGTTCTTCCAGCGGAGCAGGTGGAAAATCCGGGAAAAGTGTTGACAAATCTCAGAAAAGTGGTATAATAAAAGCAACACCAGAGCAACGCAAAAAGTTTATAAAAGACATTAAAGGTACAAAAGCAGCAGACGGAACTGTTATTCAGTCAATGATACCGCATACTGCTGATCGTATGATTGAAAGAGGAATATCTTCCGGTACTGTAAAAGATGTTTTAAGCAATCCAACAAGTACATATCCTGGAAATAAGCCTAATCGCAAGTGTGTCCAGAAGGGCAATATCAGATTAGTTTATGAAACTTCCGGTCTAATGATCACGGCTATACTCTTGGAGGGTGATTAAATGAAAACGTTGAATTCAAAACAGCTTGAATTTCTGAAAAATGAATTCGGGATAACTGAAATAGATTATTCCGATAAGAAAGCAGTTGAAGAGATTCGTTTGAAGTGTTTTGACATTGAAACAGATGAAAGCTATGAAAACTTTATGGCTGGCGATGATACTTCATCATCTATCGGCAAAAGAGGCGATATGGCTGTATCTATCATCGATGATTTGTATAGCATTATTCACGCATAAATAACAAATTAACCGTTCACATTGTGAGCGGTTTTCTTATGCCCATTTGGAGGAGGTGAGAAGAATGGACGAGAAGGCTTTACAGATAGTCAGAGACTACATCGAAGAGCACCTTGACAAGTCAGACCAGAAGCCTGAGTTTGAAGTATACACCGTCTGGAAGTGTAAGGCGTTGCAGAACTGGAAGTATTTGCTGTCAAGTTCGCTGCCTGATGGTATGTACTACGAGCTGACATACAACGGCGACAAGAAGGAATGGTATCTCGACGCTTACAAGAAGTTCGAGAATGTTGTCATAACTGAATAACGCTTACAAGCATTTGCTAAGGACATAAACGTCCCTTGCAGGTGCATTTTTTATACCCAAACCACGAAAGGAAGTGATAAAATGCGTATAGAACTAAGAGCTGACGGCCTGCATATAAGCGGCTACGTCAATGTCACCGGCAAGCTGAGCAGGCCTGTGATAACTCCAAGGGGCAAAGTCCTTGAAACTATCGAGGAGAGGGCTTTTGCGGAGGCTATCAAGAAGAACGGTGATATAACCGTTACCCTCGATCACGATCAGGGACACGCCTATGCAAGTACCCGTGACGGCACTCTGACGCTGAAAGAGGACGCTATCGGACTCCACGCCGACGTACTCATCACCGATGAAACAGTCATTGAAATGGCACGAAAAGGCAAGCTCAGAGGCTGGAGCTTCGGAATGTACAACGTACAGGACGAAATGGAGAAAAGGGGAGAGGATGAGCTCCCGATAAGGCACGTTAAAAGCCTTATGCTCGACCACATATCTCTTATCAAGGACAAGATCCCTTGTTATGCTGCTACTTCGGTGGAGTGCCGTGCCGGCGAAGCTGTCGACCTGGAACAGCGCGGTATGGATGTACCGCCTGAGTATATCACATACGAAAATAAACCCGATTACACTGATTACGAAAGAAGGATCAAAGAATTATGAAAAAGCTTATTGAACTCAGAAACAAAAAGAAAGCAGAGCTTCAGTCCATGCTTGACACTGTAAAGGCTGAGGAGCGTGCGTTCAACGAGGAGGAGACTGCTGCATTTGATGCACTCGAGGCAGAGATAAAGTCTCTCGATGCAACTATCGAGAAGGAAGAGAGAGCTAAAGGTATATCTGAGCTCCACGTCCCTCAGGCAGCACAGCAGACAGAGAAGCTCACACAGGAGCAGATCGAGGAGAGAGCTTTCACCGACTTCCTTAACGGTAAGATCACCGAGATGAGAGCAGGCGAGCAGAACGTTGACTGGACTAACAACAACGGTGCAGTTATCCCGACTACTATTGCTAAGCGTATCATCGACGCTGTCGTTGATATCTGTCCTATCCTTGCAGGAGCTGACGTATACCACGAAAAAGGCGTTCTTAAGATCCCGAAGTGGACAAAGGCAAACTCTACACATGATGTGACTGTAGGATATGCAACAGAGTTCACTCCTCTCACAGCAGACAGCGGTAAATTCGCTTCTGTAGATCTTGGCGGTTATCTTGCAGGCGCTCTCGTACTTGTTGGCAAGAGCGTTATCAACAGCGCAGCAGTCAACGTTACAGAGTTCGTTATCCGCAAGATCGCTGAAAAGGCTGCACAGTTCCTCGAGGGAGAGCTCCTTAAGGGTAGCGGTTCAAGTGCTGCACAGGGCGCAGTTAAGACAACAAATGTTGTTACTACAGGTACAGCACTTACCATTGGTCTTGATGATCTTATCGCACTCCAGTCGGCTGTTAAGCAGGCACACCAGAAGAAAGCTTGCTGGACTATGACTCCTGCAACATTCACAGTTATCAAGCAGCTTAAGGACGGAGACAACAGACCTCTGATTCAGCCTGATGTATCATCTGAGTTCCCTTACCGACTCCTCGGAAAGCCTGTATACCTCTCTGACAATATGGACGAGATTGGCGGCAACAAGCTTGCGGTGCTCTACGGTGACTACAGCGGTCTCTCTGTAAACTTCCGCGAGGATATCGGTATTGAGGTGCTCAGAGAAGCATATCACACTCAGCACGCAATCGGCATCGACTGTTGGTTTGAGTTCGACAGCAAGGTCACAGACGAGCAGAAGCTTGCTGTTCTTAAGGTCAAGGCATCATAATTATATCGGCGGACAGGTGAGAGCTTGTCCGCTGAAAATATCCGAAAGGCGGTGAGAGTATGAAAATAAGTGAGCTTACATCTGAGATCGTCAAAGACTATACCGGTATTTCCGATGATGACAGCGATGATATTATAACCAGTCTGCTGATGCCTGCGGCAAAAGCCTATATCAAAGGCTATACAGGACTTGGCGATGCACAGATAGACGAGCATGAAGATCTTACTACAGCATTCTGCGTACTTGTGTATGACATGTATACTCAGAGGGATTATACTCTCAGTCTGCATAAACAGGTATCACCTACAGTAAAAACGATACTCAGTATGTACGCAGTAAATCATCTGGGGTGATATTATGGCTTATACGAAAAAGATCGAGATACAGCATTATGCTGAGACTACTGATAATATCGGCAATCACAAGAAAGCATGGCAGACCTTATTCAGGCCCTGGGCGGAGATCAATGGTACAGGCGGACGTGAATACTATGCTGCTGCACAGGTCAATTCTGAGAATGATATGATATTCAAGATAAGGTATTCAAGGATCCTTGAAAGCAAGCTCACATCAGAGCTCCGCATCGTATACAAGGGCATTACCTACGATATCAAGCACATTGACGATTTCAAAGAGCAGCACATGGAGTTCGTGATCCGTGCCAGACAGCTTAACGGAGGAGTAAGAATATGAATGATACGATCACTGCCGATGAGCTTGTTACTACGCTTATGGACTACTGCAAGGGCTATACTGCCGAAGTCAGAGAAAAGGTCGGAGAATGCATAGAAACTGTCGGTGAAGAAGCGCTGGAGGAAGTAAAACGCCTTGCGCCTGTATATGCAGGCAGTGACAAGGGTGTTGCCAAAGGTGCATATCGCAGAAACTGGACATATCTCATTGAAAAAAGCAATGGTAATATAACCGTTACAGTCCACGTCAAAGGCAGACATTACCGGCTTACTCACTTACTTGAAAACGGACATCTTACACGTAACGGCATAACAAGGACCAGGCCTATCCCTCACATAAGTATTGCTAACGATCACGCTCAGCAGAAGGTGCTGAAGCTGCTGGAGGAAATATGATACAACTTGAATTCGATGAGATATATCAGCGCCTTTGTTCTCTCAGCCTTCCTGTAGCTTACCTTCGATTCAATAAACCGCAGGAGCTTCCGTTCATTGCCTATCATGAGGCAGGTGCGGAAATAAAAGGCGCCGATAATTACAATCTTTACCGCGATTCCACTGTTATAGTAGAGCTTTATACCGAGGATAAGGATGTTTCTCTTGAAAGACAGCTTGAAGCATTATTTTTCGATACAGAGCTTGAAAAACAGGCGGATACCTATCTTGAAGATGAAGGGATGCACTTTACATCCTATTCGTTTAATACTATTCAGAAAACAGGAGGTCAAAATGGGACACACACAGACTAAAGAGCTCAATAAGATCCCACTGGGATCAATGGATTTCTACGTTGTGGAGTTTACGGGAACTATCCCCACTGATGAAGCACTGGAAGTCGAAGCTAATATGATAGGCCGTACAAAGAACGGCGCAACTGTTAACTATACTACGACCTGGTATGTAGCCGAATCCGACGATGGCAAGGCTAAGAAGCGCAAGATCACAGGTGAAAATATGGCTATCAGCTACGGAAATATCACCTGGAACGGCAATACTCTCCAGAAGCTTATCGCTACTGCAAGAGTCACAGAGGCTAATAATAAGCGTACTGCTAAGATTGGCGGAATTGACAATGATAACGGAAAGCGTTACCTGATCCGCGGCGTTCATAAGGATAAGGTAGACGGCGATATCCGTATCACAGGTGTAGGCGTTAATACTTCCGGCTGGGAAGCAGCGTTCTCACCTACTCAGGAAACTATCATAACTCCTACATTCGAGCTCGAGCCTAAGCTCGATTCAGACGGCACACTTCTGATCTATGAAGAGGAGATCATCGAGGCTGCTGCTGTTCAGAGCGGAGGTGCATGATATGTACAAGGTCATAGCAGCGTTTGAGGACCTTCAGGACGGCGGCTATCACTATAATGAGGGCGACAACTACCCGAGAAAAGGCGGTGCCAAGCCTTCAAAAGAGCGTATCGCCGAGCTTTCGGGAAGCGATAACAAACGCGGTATTCCGCTGATAGAGAAGAAATAACAGAGGGGCAGGAGAGATCCTGCCCTGTTTTTGTAAAGGAGCATGGTATGAGAAAATATGATCTGAAACTTGATAACGGTACACGTCTTACTGTGCATCAGCCTACTGTGCGAATGTGGTATGACGGATACAGGAACGCCAGAACGGACGAGGCTGTATATAAGGCTATAGCTGATATATGCAGCAGAAACGATGAGGGCATAGTAGTAGAACCAGACTACATCAAAGATAATTTCACTATGGACGACTTCAAACGCTTTGCTTCAGAGTTCCCGAAATGGATCGAGAATGAACTGTCAACGAACCCAAACTCATAATGCCTTACTATCCTGAGGAAGGAAGTAAGGCACATTATCAGAATAACAGCTACTACAGAAAGGTCGTATCCGACTATACAGGACTTACTTTTGTTGAAATAGACGGCATCGGTATCCTTGACTACTTCGGATATATCCACGATGCAGTGGTATGGAACTGTCAGAAAAGCGAATCAGGACGTGAATACCTTGAAAATGCATATTGCTACAGCCAGACTGAGCCTGACAGAGAAGCGCTGAGAAACAAGTTCGGAGGTAAAAATGGCAAATAAGATAATAAAAGGCCTGACCATACAGATCGGAGCTGATACCGTCGGACTGGACAGCGCATTAAAGGGCATGGAAACTGCCACGAAAAGAGCGCAGTCCGAGCTGAAAGAAGTAGATAAGACTATCAGAGCAAGCGGTGATTCTGCTGTCCTCTGGGAGCAGAAGCAGAAGCTTATAAACACTGCCCTTGAAGAAAGCAAAAAAAAGCTTGGTACGCTGCTCGAAGCACAGTCACAAGTTAAGCAGCAGCTTGCAGATAAGACAATCAATGAAGAACAGTACAGAGTCTTTCAGCGTGAAATTGAATACACAAGAGCTGAAGTAAAAAAGTATGAGAATCAGTTATCCTCTGCGAATGATAAGCTCTGGGAACTTGGGCATGCATCCGATTCCGCAGCTGATGACGTAGATGAGCTCGGCAGAGAGACCGAGGAGGCAGGTGTACAGGCAGAACGTGCATCAAATGGCGGTTTTACTGTCATGAAAGGCGTGCTTGCCAACCTTGTGACCGACGGCATACGTTTTGCCGCCCGTGAGTTTAAGGAACTGACTACGGACGTGATCGGGACAGGCGCCGCATTCGATGCCGCTATAGGTCAGGTCGCTGCTATCTCTCAGGCATCTGCTGAAGAAGTAGACCAGCTGAGAGAGAAAGCTATAGAAATGGGCTCGGCTACAAAGTTCACAGCAGAACAGTCCGCGGAAGCTTTCAACTACATGGCAATGGCAGGCTGGAAGACTGAGGATATGCTCAGCGGTATAGACGGTATCCTCGGACTTGCGGCAGCTTCGGGAGAGGATCTCGGTATTACATCGGATATCGTTACCGATGCCCTTACTGCCTTCGGACTTAAAGCCGGGGACGCAGGACACTTCGCCGATGTGCTTGCGGCAGCGTCGTCAAACGCAAATACTAATGTCAGCATGATGGGCGAGACGTTTAAGTATGCAGCACCTATAGCAGGTGCTTTAGGCTACACTGCCGAAGATACTGCTCTTGCTATCGGACTTATGGCAAACAGCGGAATCAAGGCATCGCAGGCAGGTACAGCGCTCAGAACTATCATGAGCAACCTGACAAACGATTTTACTATATCAGGTGAAAAGATAGGCGACGTCACTATCAAGACGCAGAACGCTGACGGAACGATGAGAAGCTTTGCTGATATCATTGCTGATACAAGGGATGCATTTGAAGGACTTACAGAGTCCGAAAAAGCTAATGAGGCTGAGACTCTTGTCGGCAAGAATGCAATGTCAGGCTTCCTGGCTCTTGTTAATGCAGCTCCTGCCGATGTGGAAAAGCTCTCCGGTGCTATAAAGAACTGCGACGGAGCAGCTCAGAACATGGCTGAAACAATGCAGGATAATCTTGCAGGTGATATTACAAAATTCCAATCTGCTGTGGACGGCGCAAAGATACAGCTATCCAAAGGCTTGCAGCCTGTGTTGCGTGATGTAGTCCAGTATGCGACAGAGCAGGTCCCGAAGGTCGGGAGAGCTCTTGAACCGGTACTGAAAAAGGGTGCCGAAGCAGTTAAGTATGTGTTGAAAAATCTGCCTGACATCATTGAAAAAGGAAAAGATCTGTCTATAGTTGTTTCCGAAATAATAAAATACATTTCGTGGGGCGTTCCCGGTATAGCTGTTGCATTTGTAACAGCATCTAAAAGAATCGAGGAAGCACACCTTGAAAAAGTGTTTGAGGAAGCTGCTGCCGAGACCAACAGGCTGACTGACGAGCTCAACAATAACATATCGGTTATGGCTGATATGAAAGATAACGCTGACAAGCAGATCCTTTCGGATAAACAGCTTATCGATCAGACCAAGATACTGTATGATGAGCTGAGAACACTTGTAGACACTAACGGTAAAGTCAAAAGCGGATATGAGGACAGAGTTGAGTATATAGTCGGGGAGCTTTCTGAGGCTACAGGTATTGAGATAGAGTATATTGACGGTCAGATACAGAAATACGGTGAACTTAAGCAAAGTATCGATGATGTTATTCAGAAAAAGAGAGCGGAATCAATGCTTAATGCCTATAACGATGTATATGATCAGGCTCTGTTGAGAACCGGTCAGGCAAACGCTGAATTAGAGCAATTGAAGCATAATGCGGCTAAGAACAGAAGCGACATCGAACTGCTGAGGCAAAAGGCGGTGCAGAATGCCTATGCCGAGCATAAGAGTACTGCGGCGCTCGGTGAGTTTACATCGGCGAACTATGATGCATGGGCTCGATTTATGACTCAGGAGGATCTTCAGCGCCTGATCGCAGCTGAGCAGAACATAGCTGAAACTGAAAAAGCTATAGAAACCTTGAAGGAAGAGTTCAGGGACAATCAATCTATCGTTGAAAACTATGAATCTGCTGTCGAGCAGATGTGCAATAACAACTACTATAACGTGCAGATGATGCTCTCGCATATCGGAGACCTGGAATATGCTGCTCTGCTCAATGCTAAAGGTAATACCGAAGATCTGAAAAAGAGCTTTATTGATGCTGTAAGAAGTGCAGAAAAAGAGTATGAAAACAATATTGAGCTCGGAGACAGAAATGCGAAAAAGACCTTTAAGTCTACTGTTGACGATATTACACGGCAGGCAAAGGAAGGCGGCATCAGTGCAGGCGAGCTCCTCAGCACAGGAATAGTCAATGAGCTGTCTCAGATAGACGGTTTTGATACTCAGGCGCTTATGGACTTCTGCGAGGCGACAGGTATATCAATGGGTGAAGTCCTTGGTTCCATGACCAGAGACACAGCTGAACGGTACATTGCAGAGATACATGACAGTATTGATATGATATCGAACTCCGGCGGCTTCGCAGGCAGATATATAGGCGGACAGCTTGAAGATGTGTTCAGGCACATCGGCTTATATGCAGAAGGCGGTACGCTCAGAGAAGGACAGGGAATAGTAGCGGAGGCAGGTCCCGAACTCATAAGCATCAATAACGGAACCGCCCGTATCACTCCGCTTACAGGCAGAGCTAAGAATACTCCTGTCGAGCTGAGCGGTGGCCATACAGTAATTAACAAGTATTACAACATCAAGGCGAACGTATCAAGCAGATATGATGTCTACAGGCTCGCCGAAGAACTGGCGAATGCAGAAAAAGTATATGAAGCAGGAATGGGGTTGATATAATGAGCAGCTTCACCTTTAACGGGATCTCCTCCGATGATCTCGGAATAATGATAACTAAACCTATTGTACGGCCTACTTGGAGCAGGATAGTAAACGAGGAAACATCTGGTGCAATATCAAAGCTGATGCAGCAGCTGAAGACTTATGACAACTCCGAGTTCCCTGTATACGGTGTTATAACGGATGCGACTGAGGATAATATGAGACTGATATATCAGACTCTGAACGGCCGCGGAAGGATGATAATATCTACAGCACCGCACGAGTATATGAATGTGTTCATCTCTCCTATAACTCCGCAGCCTGTTGCTTTGATGATGTCAGAAATTGTCCTCAGTATAGTTGCACAGCCCTTCGCCTACGCAGTCAATCCGACAGGGCAGGTGATAACACAGGACTTTGAGATAATCCGTAACGGCGGCACGATATTCGCGGCGCCTGAGATAATGCTTAAGCCGAGGAGTGCCGGGGACATCAGCATCGATGTTAACGGAGCGTCGTTCGTGATAAAGGTACCATCCGAGCTGGTAGGCAAGACGATCATAGTGGACTGCGAGGTACAGGTCGCATACTATCTCGGCGATAATAACGAGAAAATATCGATAACGCACATGACATACAACGATTTCCCACTGCTGAAAACAGGGGAGAACTACATCAAGTACAGCGGCAGCGCTTCTGACGTTGTCTGCAACGTGAGAGAGAGGTGGTTATAAATGGCTGCTACAGGCTCAGGAACACAGATGGATCCGTATATCGTCGGTAACTGGGACGATTTTCTCACAGTCTGCAACATAAGCTCCACAACGTATATCGTATGGGACGATGCTGAGGATAAAGTTGTTGACTTTAACGAAATCAATCCACAAGGATTCACAGAAACCATAGCAATGAAAGGCATCATCGACTTCAACGGTTGGGAGTTGAGGAACTTTTACAGCACAGCTCAAATAGCTTTTCAGCTCGGCAACGGCTATTCAGAAGCTGCACAAAGCCTGTCGAATCTGCGAATAACCAACGCAAGACATGATTCACAGAATACAAACCAGCATGAGTTTATCCGAATTTTTACAAATGACTATTCTGCACTTGACAACGTTACAATATCGCTGGAATTCAGCGCTGAAAACTACAGTTTCATTGTAACGCCCGGAAGAAAAGTAACGCTTAATCAATTCGGCTCGTACGTGTATGGTATAGCAAATACGTCATTTGTATATACACGTTCTCTGTCTAATTACGGTTCATTCGATATCAAGCATAGCAGACTACATATGGATGTGCAAGATAAGAGCACCGTGTCAAGCGATTCAGAGCATATGTTCAGAATGACCACACTCTACAACAGCATCGTATCAGGTACATATCTGAGAGATGGCACAGGAGATGGCAAGCTCTTAATAGGCACAACGGCAAGCGCACTCAACGTCATAAGACTACAGACGAACAAGGGCGTGAAATATAACGGTTCCGGGATATCTCTGAAAATCGACCGCGACTACACGGGAGACATAGTCCGCCCGAACATTGCGACATGGGACGAGCATGTTCTCGTCGTTAACGAAACCCAGTCCAGGACGCAACAGGAAGAGATCCTCGCTGCCGGATTCCCACTGCATAAAGCTGTTGATTAGGCGGTGAGCATATGGATACACACACATATAGTACGCCGCCTATGGAGAA
>Ga0326513_10000520_pt1 | contig 32829 bp, 23 predicted proteins | sample 2_2465_0518_D_FD_203654 | JGI IMG/M metagenome (GOLD analysis project Ga0326513, IMG submission 203654) | Bovine rumen microbial communities from UC Davis, California, United States - 2_2465_0518 | ecosystem: Host-associated > Mammals > Digestive system > Stomach > Rumen | place: USA...
GTTTGTTACGGCTTTTCGGCCATCAGCAGAAGTCACACTGATTTCGATCAGACTGCCTTCATCGACATTTTGTCCGGCATAGCCGAAAAACTGGATAAATTTCGGATGACGTTCCTGAAAGCCCTCTAGTAAAGGCTTGATATGCATGAGTGCGAGCGGATTCATAAAATAATACCTCATTTCTATATTTTTGTACTGAATTTATTATACCATAGTTTTCCGGAAAAAGCAAGCGAATTCGTGCAAAATATTGTTATTTTTCTGTCAATCACAGGAGAATTTGCATAAATTGCTGAATTTCATGAATTTTACAGAAATTTCTTAAAATTTACTTGCATCTGTCACATCACTGTGATAAAATTATAATGGTAAAAAATTTTGAAACTGCCAGAAACGGAGCTGTATTTTTATTATGAGTATGAGTAAAAGAAAAACAAAAATCGTCTGCACAATAGGCCCTGCAACTGATCGGGACGGTGTTCTGCGGGAAATGATGCTCACCGGTATGAATGTCGCAAGATTCAATTTCTCTCACGGAGATTATGCGACTCATAAACAGAGATTCGAGCAGATTGTGAAACTGCGCGAAGAACTCGGCCTGCCAATCGCTACAATGCTGGATACCAAAGGGCCGGAAGTCCGTCTCAGAAAATTTGTGGATAATAAGCCAGTCGAAATTCATGACGGCGATCTGTATACTCTGACTACTAACGATGTGCCGTGTACTGCTGAAATCGGAAGCGTGACGTTCAAGAATCTGCCTCAGGATGTCAGTGTCGGTACAAGAATCCTGATCAATGACGGTGTAATCGAGCTTGTCGCTGAAAAAATTACCAGAACAGATGTGATCTGCCGTGTGATTCATGGGGGAATGCTCTCGAATAATAAAGGCATCAATGTTCCGGGAGTTCGGCTTTCTATGCCGTATCTGAGCGATGCGGATATGAATGATCTGGAATTCGGTGCAAAAATGGGCTATGATTTCATTGCGGCAAGTTTTGTGCGTTCGGCGGCGGATATTAATTATCTGAGAAGATTCACTGAGAGCCTCGGCTGGTTCAATGTCCGGATTATTGCCAAGATCGAGAATCTTGACGGTGTGCATAATATTGATGAGATTCTCGAAGCCGCTGACGGTATCATGGTCGCAAGAGGCGATATGGGCGTAGAAATTCCGTTTGAACAGATTCCTGCTATCCAGAAACAGCTTATACAAAAAGGCTATAATGCAGGAAAACAGGTGATTACTGCGACACAGATGCTGGAATCTATGATCAGTAATCCGCGACCGACCCGTGCGGAAATTACTGACGTTGCCAATGCTATCTATGACGGGACTAGTGCAATCATGCTTTCCGGTGAAACAGCCGCCGGACAGTTCCCTGTAGATGTTGTCCGCACAATGGATCTGATCGCTTCTACAACTGAGGGCAATATTGATTATAAACATGAATTTGCTGTCCGGAAAGAAAATGACAATGTCTCGATTGATGAGGGAATCGCTCATGCGGCTGTGACAACTGCTCATGATCTGAATGCCAAGGCCATTATCGCCGTTACCAAGCGAGGCAAGACTGCAAGACTGATTTCAAAATTCCGTCCGTCTGTGCCGATTCTGGGCTGTACGACAGATGAGGACAATCAGCGTAAAATGAATATGAGCTGGGGCGTAACTCCGTTCGTAATTGACGAAGAAGATAATACAGATACGCTGTTTGCAAAGGCTGTTGCCGCCGCTAAGGCTCACGGCTATGTACAGGAGGGCGATCTGGTTGTCATCACTGCCGGCGTACCGCTCGGCATTTCCGGTATGACAAATCTGATGAAAGTAGAAAGAATCTGAATATAAAAAAACCCTGACAGAAACCTGTCAGGGTTTTGTTTATGCTGTTTATATCAGTCTTCAGCATCATCAAGCAGTTCTCTGATAGAAATAGAAATTCTCTTGTTATTCAGATCAATGCCGATAATCTTAACCTGTACTTCATCGCCGACAGAAACAACATCTTTTACATTCTCTACACGGCGGTCAGCAAGCTGGGAAATATGAATCAGACCGTCAACACCTTCGATAATCTGAGCAAATGCGCCGAAAGATGTGATAGATACGATCTTAGCAGTTACTACATCGCCGACTTTGTAATTTGCCTTGAACTGTTCCCAAGGATTGTCCTCAGCTTTCTTGTAGCCCAGAGAGATTCTCTGCTTATCAGGGTCTAAGTCCTTGATGTAGACTTTCAGTACATCGCCGACAGAAACAACCTGATTCGGGTGCTTGATTCTGTTCCATGACAGTTCGGAAATATGCACCATGCCGTCAATGCCGCCGAGATCTACAAATGCACCATAGCTGGTCAGAGACTTCACTTCGCCTTCGTATTCCTTGCCGATTTCTGCATTTTTCCAGAATTCAGACTTGGCAGCTTGGGATACAAGTCTGATAGAGCCGACTGCACTCTTCTTGCGTTCAGGAGCTTCCAGAACAACAAACTTGACTGTCTGGCCTTTGAGTTCATCCAGAGAAGTTTCGCGGGGCAGACCGGTCTGAGAAGCCGGAATGAAAATGCGTACGCCTTCGTAATATACATTTACGCCGCCTTTGACTACATTGGCAACAGTAGCTTCGAGAATAGTGCCTTCTTCTTTTGCCTTGATGACTTTATCAACGCCGGCCTGTTCGTCAACTCTCTTTTTGGAAAGTGTGACAGTGCCTTCCTGATCGCTGACTTTGGTAACAACCAGATCAATTTCATCGCCGACTTTTACAATCTCTTCTGCTTTCTTTGTCGGATCGCTGGAGAGTTCATTAGAGGGAACAATACCGGTCGGTTTTACACCAACAACATCAACAAGAACTTCGCCGTTGGGTGCAATAGATATAACAGTGCCCTTTACTCTGTCTCCGTTTCTCAGTTTTTTGTTGAAGTCTCCGCTCTCGATTGCCTGAGCAAAATCAATGTCTTCCTCCGTTTCCGGAACTTTGTTCAGATTTTCTTCCATGGTAAAAATTACCTCCTTAATAATATGTGCCGGTGTGGAAGCTCCGGCAGTAATGCCGATTTTGTCGGCATTAGACAGGTCTAAAGTGTCAAGCTCGTCCGCATTCTCAATATGATAGCTTTTGCAGTGTCTTCTGCTGATGTCATAGAGTTTCACAGTATTGGAACTATGTTTTCCGCCAATGACGATCATGCAGTCTGATTCCGCAGCAAGAGCAGCTGCATCTGACTGTCTCTGTGCGGTAGCACTGCAAATAGTGTCGTAAACAACGATATTTAAATTTTCAGGAAGGACTTTCAAACACTCTCCCCATATTATATTATTATACGTTGTTTGTGCAACAATTGCAAGCCTTTTTGAAAAGTTTTTTTCCAGATTCTGAAAAAAGTCTTTCAGTACAGTTTCGTCTTTGAAAACGAAATAATTTTGTTGACAATGACCAATAATTCCCTGTACTTCAGGATGTGTTTCATCACCTGCAATCAGAATGAAACTTCCGGAAGCCGTTTCATCGGCAACAATTTTGTGAATACGGCGGACAAAAGGGCAGGTAGCATCAATTACAGGATTGCTAAGAGCAGTGATTTTGTCATAAACAGCTTTTTCGACACCATGCGACCGGATGACAACAGACTCATCGGGGCGGAGTTCGGAAACATCCTGAATAATTCTTGCACCTTTGCGCTGCATGTCATTGACAACATCCTGATTATGAATAATAGGCCCTAATGTAGCAACGGGCTTATGCTGTTTCAAAGCCGTGTATACCATGTTGACGGCACGGTTGACCCCGAAACAGAATCCGGCGGATTCGGCAACCTTGATTTTTATGAAAACCGCCTTCTTTCTTTGAAAATCAAAAAAAATTAAAATATAATATATTATAACATATTTTTTCCGGTTTGTCAAGCCTGAATGGAAATTAAAATTTTTTCCTGAAAAATTTCAGAATCTTCTTGTATTTCCGGCAGAAATATGCTATAATAAACAGGAAAATAAAAATATCGACAGAGAGGATTCTTGTTTATGAAAGCAAAAATAATTCTGCTGATTTCTGTTCTGCTGATGGGAACTGCCCTGACCGCCTGCGGAGACGGTCAGAAAACACAGGCCGCTGTGCAGGCCGGTGTCAATGCCGATGCTCCCGAAGCCGAAACGATGCAGATTCCTGAAGATGCTGAGTTCTGGGACGCTCCTGAAACTGCTCCGATCGACATTGAACCCGATTCCATGCCGGAAGAACCTGTGCAGGAAACAGCTTACGCTCCCGAAACAGCTCCGCCCGTCAATCCGTAAATACTCAGACTGCTGTATCAGAATCAATCCGGTACAGCAGTCTGTTTTAATTTTCTTTCTTTGCCGGAAGTTCCGGCTCATCTACAAGGGCTTTGATGCCATCCATAATCGGCGGCATAATTGAAGTTCTCAGAACTTTTAATAATTCTCTGTCAGAAAGATTCTCTGTAGAAGGGAGTGAATCTGCCGGAATCGGTTCGCCGATCCTGACAATAATCTTACTGCGGAAATGCAGTTTTTCGCCCTCGAAATTAATGCCGACCGGAACAATATCTGCATGAACTTTCGAGGCGACTAAAGCAACACCGGATTTTCCTTTTCCGACACGGCCGTCCTTGCTTCTCGTCCCCTCCGGAAAGATCAGCAGATTTTTTCCGTTCCGGATGTAATCAGCAGAAGTTTCAATCACGGACATATCTCCCGAACCGCGATCAACCGGAAATGCTCCCAGCCAACGAATCAGCCCAGCAAAGGCTTTATTCCCCTCAAACAGCTCTTTCTTCGCCATGAAGCCGAATCTTCCGTAACCGGAGAGTGCAATCAGAACAGGATCAAGATATGTTCTGTGATTGGATACAAAAATATAAGGCTTGCCTTTCTGAATATTCTTCCTGTTCTCGAATCTCAGATCATACCAGATATGAAGTGCAATCCGCACCAGAAACATTACAAATCTATATAACATGATAATTCAAGGCCTCAGTCCAGTTTTTCCCTGATCAGAGCTACAATATGTTCTTCTACTTCATGAAAGCCCATATCAGAAGAATCGACTAATACAGCATCTTCTGCCTGACAGAGAGGAGCAATTTCCCTGTGCATATCCTGATAATCACGCTTTTTCATATCTTCGAGAATTTCTTCATAACTCGGACAATCAGGCTTTTCCCGAAGTTCCAGATAGCGGCGGCTTGCACGTTCTTCAGGCGAAGCCGTCAGGAAAATTTTTAAATCCGCATGAGGCAGAACGACTGTTCCAATATCTCTGCCATCCATGATAATATTATTTTCCGATGCAATTTTTTTCTGCAACTCCAGCAGATGCTTCCGGACTGCCGGAATCGCAGATACTTTTGAAGCCATCATAGAAACTTCCGGACTGCGGAGGGAATCTGTGACATCTTCACCGCACAGAAGCACTCTCTGAACACCGCCAATGAATTTCAATTCGATGCTGATTTTTTCGATCTGTTCTGTAAGCTGTTCCGGTTCGGTACACTGATTCCGGATTGCATACAGGGCAATTGCTCTGTATATCGCTCCGGTATCGACATGAATAAAGCCGAGTTCTTTGGCAACTGCTTTTGAGATACTGCTTTTGCCGGCTCCTCCGGGACCGTCTATGGCAATATTAATTTTTTTCATAATAAAAATCATACTCCTTTTATAATTATAATTTATTAAAAATGCATTGCTGCAAGATATGCTGTTGAAAAGGCGATCTGTAAATTAAATCCGCCTGTATAGCCGTCTGCATCCAGAATCTCACCCGAAAAATATAAATTCTGAATCAATTTCGATTCCATCGTTTTCGGATTGATCTCTTTACAGGAGATTCCGCCTCTGGTGATAATTCCCTCTGCCATGGGTCTTGTGCCTCTGATCGTGAATTTAAAATTCTTGAGTTCCTCACAGATTCGCAGTCTCTGCTGTTTTGTCAGACTGTGATTTTTCAGATACGGTGATAATCCGCATCTTCCGAGCAGAGGAGAAACCATATTCGCCGGAACTAATTTCCGACACAGACTGATAATCTGCTGATTGGGAATTTCAGCTATTTCACGCTGAATTCTCTTGTCAAGCTGTTCCGGAGTCAGAGCCGGTTTCAGATCAATATGCACTGTATAGCCGGAATCTTCCTGCATATGTGCGGATGCTGTCAGCACCAGAGGGCCTGAAATTCCAAAATGCGTGAACAGCATTTCTCCCTGTTCCTCATAGATGATTTTATTTTTATATTTCAGACTCAGCTTCACATTTCTGAGAGAAATCCCCATCATTTCGGCACAGTCTCTTTCCAGAGTTTCCAGAGGCACTAAAGACGGTCTTAATTCTGTAATCGTATGTCCGGCCTTTTCGGCGATCGTATAGCCATCACCCTCTGAACCCGTTGCCGGATAGGTCGCCCCTCCGACTGCTAATAAAATCTTATCCGCCTGATAGCTGTTTTTCTCGCAGATTACACCTTTGCAGATCTGATTTTCTATCATCAGAGATTCTGCTCTGTCATGAATCAGTTTCACATGCAGTCGATGCATTTCCGTATGCAGAGCTTCAACAATTTCAGCTGCCTGATCACTCACAGGAAACACTCTGTTTCCCCGTTCAGTTTTCAGAGCGACTCCCAGATTTTCAAAATACTGCATCACATCCTGAGGATTGCAGGCCGCAAAGGCACTGTACAGAAATCTTGCATTTCTGGGAATATTCCTGACCAGTGTTTCCGTATCACAGTTATTTGTCAGATTACAGCGGCCTTTGCCTGTGATCCTGAGTTTTTTTCCGATCTGCTGATTTTTTTCGATCACTGTGACTTCATGTCCCAGTGCGGCGGCCTGTACAGCACAGAAACATCCTGATGCCCCTCCGCCGATGATGAGTATTTTCATGTATTTCCCTCCAGCATTCTGCGGCGGCGTTCGGCTAAGAGCCGCCGTTTCTGTTCGGTTTTGTTATACAGGATATGCCATGCATTTTCTGACCATTCAAGCAGATCGCCTTCTTTGAGTTCTGACGGCAGTCTGCTCCGATGAAAATCATAAAACATTCCGTCATGTTCCAGTACAGCATATTCACCCTCGAAACGATCAACACTGTAAATCATAAATTATTCTATCTCCTTACCGCTTGTTACGACATTGCATTTTTTAGTATCTTTATCATATAGAAATACAATATCGCCCTGCTGTGCCGTGATATAAATCTGATCTGTATAAACTCCCAGATGTTCGAGCGTACTTTCTGCCGGATGACCGTATTTATTATCCACTCCGCAGGAAATGCCGACATATTCCGGACGTACCTGTTCTAAAAAAGCCTCGCCGGATGATGTATCACTTCCATGATGACCGGCTTTCAAAAAAGTCGCTTTCAGAAGCGAGTTGTCTACTGTTGAAAGTATTGTCTTTTCTTCCGGAGTTTCCATATCTCCCGTGAAAAGGCAGACAATATCTTCATACTGAACTCTTAATACCAGAGAAGTATTATTCAATGTCGAAGCGTGTTCCGAAACCGGTGCTAAAACTGTGATCTGAGCATTTCCGAGTATGAATGTCTCTCCGGTTTTGAGTGCCTTGTATTCTGCTCCTGTAGCTTCGACAGCATCAAGATAATTCTCATAAGTCTTAGTTGTCGGAATCAGCGAATCCTGAAAGACAGGTTCCAGCATGACACTCGGCTTGACGGCGGCAAATACTTTCGGGAATCCTCCGATATGATCGGCGTGCATATGCGTAGCAACAGCATAATCAAGAGCAGTAATCTCCTGAGCGTTCAGATAGCTGATAATTTTATTTCCTGCACTGGATTCCGCCGCATCAATCAGCATAGTATGTCCATCGGCAGAAACAAGAATACTGTCGCCCTGTCCGACATCTATCACATGCACCTGAAATTCTGCATCAGAAACAGTGATATTCTGATTCTGAAATACTTGCAGATTTGTTTCTTCCGGCTGATGTTCCGTACTGTATCTTCCGCTGATCAATGCGATCAGTGTCAGAATTGTGACCAGTATTGTATAAATCAGCTTATTTTTTGTATGATTCTGAGCTTCTTCAGGAATATTTTTCTTTCCGGCCATGGGATTATTCTCCTTTCTGATGCATTTTTCTCTGTTCCAGTTCCAGTCTGGAGATCAGAACTTTCCGAGGTTTTGCTCCTTCATAAGGGCCTATGATGCCTTTTTCCTCAAGCTCATCCATAATTCTTGCGGCTCGGGCATAACCTAAGCGAAGTCTTCTCTGGAGATTGCTTGTCGAGGCCTGTCCGGCGGCGACAACAACTTCAATTGCCTGTTCGATCAGATCGGCATCACCAGAAAGAGCAATATCTTCAGAACTGCCGCCTTTTTTCTTATCTCCGGAAGCGGCCATCTGATCGACAGCGCGTTCGATTTCTTCATTATAGACAACCTGATCTGATTGATTCTTGATAAATTCCACGACTTTTTCAATTTCTTCTGTCGAAACATAACAGCCCTGTACTCTGATGGGTTTGGGCTGACCGCTCGGAAGATAGAGCATATCGCCATGACCTAGGAGCTTTTCAGCTCCGCCGATGTCCAGAATAATTCTTGAGTCAATCTGAGACATGACAGAAAGAGCAATACGGCTTGGTATATTTGCTTTGATCAGACCAGTAATAATATCCGTTGTTGGTCTTTGTGTAGCGATAATCAGATGCATTCCGGCGGCACGTGCGAGCTGTGCTAAACGACAGATTGCCTCTTCGACTTCTTTGGAAGCCGTCATCATCAGATCGGCAAGCTCATCAATACAGATTACGATCTGAGGCATTCTGTCGAGTTCGAGTTCCGGCTTGTCACGGCAGATTCTGTTATAATCCTCCAGATTTCTGACGGAATTCTTAGCGAAAATATCATAGCGTCTGAGCATTTCCTGTACTGCCCAGTTGAGTGCTCCGGCGGCTTTTTTAGGATCTGTCACGACAGGAATCAATAAATGCGGAATGCCGTCATAGACCCGAAATTCTACAATCTTAGGATCAATCAGAATTAATTTTACTTCTTCCGGAGCAGCATGATATAAAATACTCATGATAATCGAATTCGTGCAGACGGATTTACCTGAGCCGGTTGCTCCGGCTATGATCATATGCGGCATTTTAGCAATATCGCCGATAATGACATTACCTGCAATATCTTTTCCGACTCCGAATGTCAGTTTGCTTTTAGCATTTTTAAATTCCGGAGATTCCAGCAATTCTCTGAGCGATACAGTATCTTTCTGAGAGTTCGGCACTTCAATGCCGACCGCCGATTTCCCTGGGATTGGTGCTTCAATTCTGACACCTTCAGCGGCTAAGTTCAGAGCAATATCATCAGAAAGATTTGTGATCTTAGATACTTTGACACCCTTTGCCGGCTTGACTTCATATCTGGTAACAGAAGGCCCTCGGGAAATGGCTTTGATTTCTACTTCGACATTGAAACTGCTCAGAACGTTTTTGAGACGATCTGCATTGTCTTTGAGTTCCTGTTCCAGATTTGTATCATCAATATCAGAACTGCTCGGATTCAGAAGTTTCAGAGAGGGAATCTGATAAATATTCTGTATTTTTTCAGAACGCTGTTCAATTTCGCTTTCTATTGCAAGAACAGTATCAGGAGTTTCCTCTTCTTTTTTCTTTTTTCTTGAAGAATCCACAACCTGATTAATTAAATCATCCAGAGAGGGAACGAGTTCCAGCTGCTGATTTCCATCAGATTCAGATTCACTTCTGGATTTTACTTTCTTTCTTGCTTTGACTTTGCTTTCTTTAGGCATATCAAAAAATTCGCTCATGCCTTTTTTATCGGCTCTGACAGGGGAGTTACTGACGGGAATATCCATCAGAAAAGCAGTATCTTCCTGCTGAGGCAGAGGCTTCGGCTTGCTTTGTCTTGCAATGGAAAGAGCCTCCTGTTCATTGAGTTCAGCATTTTGTCTCTGTTCCTCTTCGTAGCCGGAGAGCAGAGAAATATCTTTTTTTTCCTCACGGATAAAATCAGCCAAATCATGAAACGGTTTGTGCAGAAGCTGAAATAATTCAGAAAGCGTTTTCTTACTCATCAGCATGATACATACGAATGATAATAAAACCATCATGATTTTAGCACCGATCTCGCCGAACAGTGCCTGCATCGGATAGGCAAGCAGACTAGCCATTCCGCCGCCATGCCATGCGATTCCCTCCTCACGGAGCATACTCAGACAGCCGAATGCTTCATAATTTAGAATTCTGCCGCCGAAAAACATAATTTCGATAAAAGTACTCAGGAATATGATGACAAATGCAAGCAGTTTCATCTGTTTCCCGAGTTTATCTTTGTCTTTTTTCTTATCAATCCAGAACGCTGTCCAGAACATGCCTGCCGGTACTAACAGAGAGGGGATGCCGAACAGGCCTTTGATCAGCTCATGCATGACTTTCCAGAGAGCACTGCCCTGAATAAAAATCAGCAATGTCATGAGCAGACCAAGTGCAAACAGACAGACGGAATAAATCCTAGCCGGAACTTCCTTTTTTTCCTTTGCCTCTTTTTCTTCTTTTGTAAGAGGCAGTTCCGGAACTTCATCCAGAGCAGGCATTGCAGGCTGTTTTGGACTGGATTTTTTAGCCGGCTCTTTTTTACCGGATTTGTCAGATTTTTTCTCCGGCTTTTTTGCGCCGGATTTTTTTTTCGTATCTGCCACTTATGTTCCTTTCTGAAAATTATCTTCCAAATACGCCGAAACCGATGACAACTAAGCCCAGTATCAGCGTATAGACTGCAAAATATTTGAATTTATTATTCTTGACAAGTAAATCTACTAATTTGATCGCCGCAATGCCGACAACTGCCGCTACGACAAAACCAACCAGATACAAAGGAATTTCATTCACAGGAAGTGCATTTGCATCCACAGCATCTTTGATCGAAACTAGACAGCCCGCTAAGATCGTAGGAATTCCGAGCATGAAAGAATATTTGACAGCTGTATCTCTGTCCGTACCTGTAAACAATGCTCCGCAGATGGTCGAGCCGCTTCTCGATACCCCCGGCAGAAGGGCAACCGCCTGAAATAAGCCGATAATCAGAGCTTCTTTCCATGTCATAGTGGCCGGAGTTTTCTTTCCGTCCTTACAGCGATCTGACATGAATAAAATAAAACTAGTATACAAAAAGAAACAGCCCAGTGCAATCAGATATTTTGCGGCCACTCCCTCGATGAAATCACGGATAAAATAAAACGGTACTAATACAACCAGAGAGATGATCAGCATATAAATCATTCTTCGCTCCGGTTTTCCGAGGCCTTTCCTGATCAGCTTGCCTTTGAACAGATCTTTCAGCATTGCTATGCATTCTTTGAATAATGCCGCTACAGTATCTTTAAAGGCGATACAGGTCGCAAGCAGTGTGCCTAAATGCAGAAATGCTGAGAATAAGAAATTATTCTCGTTATCAGCGTTGCCGGTAATATGCGAGTACAGCATTAAATGTCCTGAACTCGATACCGGAAGAAATTCCGTCAGACCCTGAATAATTCCCTGTAAAATAGCATCTAAGATTGTCATAATATGTAGTCTCCTTTGCATCCTTATTAATTATATATTTATATAGCATAATAATATATGTATAGGCACTATCTGTCAGGATGTGCCTTTCTCTGTTCAGTCCGGATAACGGACAGGTGTATTTTCAATCAAATCATATAAAGCCGAAATTGCATCGCTCAGACTTCCGGTGCTGTCGATCAGACCAAGTTCTACGGCCTGTTCTCCTGAGATCACTGAGCCGACATCTGTCGCTAATTCTTTTGTATTCGTCATCAGTTCACGGAATTTTTCTTCCGGAATCCGGCTGTTTCTCGTCACAAAACTGATGATTCTGTCCTGAATTTTAGAAATATAATCAAAACTCTGCGGAACGCCTAACATCATACCATTCATCCGGACAGGATGAATCGTCATCGAAGCGGACGGAACAATATATGATCTCTTCGCACTGACTGATAACGGCACTCCGATGGAATGCCCTCCGCCGACTACAAGCGATACGGTCGGAGTCTGCATTCCGGCGATCAGTTCTGCAATTGCAAGTCCGGCTTCGACATCTCCGCCGACAGTATTCAATAAAATCAATAAGCCTTCAATGCTTCTGTCCTGTTCGACTGCTACCAGAGCCGGTATGATATGCTCATATTTCGTTGTCTTATTCTGCGAGGATAATTCATAATGACCTTCTACCTGTCCGATCACGGTCAGACAATGAATCAGATGCTTCGCATTGGAGGGCTGTATACTTCCTGTTGTTTCGATTACTTCGGCCTGATCAATCTGTTTTTCTTCTCCGGAGGTTTCTTCCGGAGATTCTTCCTCCGGCGGATGATATTCTCCTAATTGATTCTGATACATGCATACACTCCCTTTCCTGAAGAGTATGCCCTCAGATATGAAAAATATACCATATTGCCGGATATGCTTAGTATAGCACAATTCTAAGTATTTGTCAAGCAGAATTCAGCAAATAAATCCTCTGCCGGATTTCACTTCCGACAGAGGATTTTAATTTTTATCAGAAAGAATTTATCAGACCGACAATATATTTCAGAATCGTGAGCGAATCAGAAGAATCAGGTGTTCCGTTTCTGTCAACATCAGCATGTTTCTGCTGTACTGATGTGAGTGTTTCTTTTCCGAGAATATTCTTGTTCAGAGCAATCACATCCAGAATATTAATCTTGTCATCTGCTGTCACATCGCCGAAATATCCCGATTTTAAGCCTGTAGCTTCTGCATATTCCGAAGCAGTTGAATTCGGATTGCATGTGAGAACAAAATCTTCTGTCACGCTGTGTACGAAAATATAAGAATACTGACCAGTAGCCATAAAATCAGAATTGCATCCGAAAGCCTCTGTTCCGATCACGGCATCTGCACTGCATACGGAGGCTTCTGAAAGTGATTTGCAGTTGACAAATGCTTCTGCTCCGATTTCTTTGACATTCGCCGGAACAGTCAGTTCTGTCAGACCCGTATCAGCAAAGGCTTTCTGCTGAATCGTCTCCAGACTCTCCGGAAACTTCACAGATGTCAGATTAGAACATCCGCCGAATGCACTCGCTCCGATGTTAGTGACTCCTTCCGGAATGTTCACAGCTGTCAGATTTGTATTCATATAGAATGCATTGCCCAGAATCGAAACAACATCATCCGGAATACTGATTTCTCCTTTGGCTGATGTTCCGTCAATCAATAAGCCGTTGATGATCAGCAGGGGAGAATCGCTCTGCATTGCTTTCAGCCATGGAGTATTAGAAAATGCTTTTTCTCCGACTGCTTCCAGATTCTTCGGGAGTGTCAGATCAGTCAGGCGACTGCAATTAGCAAAAGCCTGTTTTCCGATAGAAGTTACAGAATCCGGAAGAATCACTTCTGTTACACGAGTATTATTTTTTCCGAAAATCTGTTCGCCGATACTGGTCACACCATCCGGAATTGTAATGCTGATTATCTCCGGTGTCGTATCTTCTGCCGGATCAGGAATTTCAGGAAGCTGTGTTCCGCCGGAAGGCTGTCCGGCGATGATACCGCCGTTCTGTTCGCACAGATAAGAAACAATCCACGCAAGAGAACTGTTCCAGTTGACAGCACATTCATTGACAGAATAGGCTTCTATCTCATCAAGATAGCATTTCTGAGGCGAGGGCATTTCTTCTTTCCATGCTTCTTTGACAATAGAATCTTCCATACCTGTATTCGCTCCGCCGACCAGTACTCCGCAGGGAGCTTTCGGCATGGCAGATTTCAGAGACTTCGACCAGTAACGATGATGCGGATACTGTGAACTGTGAACTCCATAGCCTGTAATATAAGAATAATCCAGAGCATTCCGGCCAAGCAGATAATCCATAGCACTGACAGCACCGTTCAGATATGAAATATCCTGATTCAGATCATAAGCATAAGCTAGAATAATCGCATTATCTGATACAAACGAATTCGATGCCCAGACATAATTGCCATCTTGAGCCTGATAGGGAAGTCCGTAACCCTGTTTATTTTCCAGATCGAGATAGAAATCAGCAGTTTTTGTCAGATTTGTATGCAGATTCTGCTGTTCCTGATCAGTAAGAGTATTTTCATGAAGCAGGAGTGTCATAGAACCTAATGCGGCTGTATGTCCCCAATCGAAACTTCCGGTTAATCCGGAGGCTTCTCCGCCGTTCAGATCATATGGTACATCAAAGGCAAATTCTGAATTCTGCAAATCAGAATAATAATTTTTCTCTCCGGTAGAAATATATAATTCACAGGCCGCCCAGTAGAATTCATCTGTTACGACATCATCACTATAAGCACCGCCACCGCCGTATTCTTTATTCGGAGCATACATATCAGGATGAGCTTTCGCCGCTTCATAGGCATTTTTAGCCGCATTCAGACAGGATTCTGCAAAATCGGGATCAAGACCTTTCCAGAGTCGATATGCCTGTGCTCCGCAGGCGGCTAAATTCAGAGTTGCCGCAGTCGAGGGCGGTAATAACCATCTTTCCTGAGTATCGCTCGCCGGTGATGTTCCTAATGCTGTCCATTTGGCATCATGAATTTTATGATATGCCATATTTTTACAATCGCCGTCCTGAACGATCATTTTCAGCATCCATTCCATTTCATAGCGGGCTTCATCAAGTAAATCAGGCAGAGCATTTGCATTTTCCGGAAGTTTCATAGCTCCGTCCTGATAGGCTTCTGCTGTATTTTTCAGAACAGAACGTTCATATTCATTCTGCATCAGCCATAGAGAGATTCCGCCGTTGACGACATATTTTCCATGATCTCCGGCATCATACCAGCCGCCTGTGACATCCTGCGTTCCGGAAGAAGCTGTATAATCCCAGATATTCTGGATTTTGGCAATATCGGAAACATGTCCGGCCGCACGGGCAAGCTCGGCAGTATCTCCGGAAGTAATATATTGTTCTTCGATTTCGATTCCGGAACGGTTCTGATAAAAATAATTCAGAGCATCATAAAGCAAGCCGGAATAATCATCCAGAATACCGATCTGAAATGCTCTTGATTCTTCGCCGGTTTCGCTTTGAAGCGTATAAATACCTTCGGCTGTGAAATCAGAAAAATCTAAAATATGCACCGAATCACCGGAGTCAGAATCCAGACCCATCGGCTGAGAATTTCCCGTATAGACGATATTTCCGGCTTCATCAAGCAGATTGAATCTGATACTTGCTGTTTCCTCAGAAAGCAGAGTCGCTTTCTTAGCGAGATCAGGAAAATAGCCGATCTGATTTGTTAAAATTCCGGCTCGTTTCCAGATTTTTGATTCAGCATATTCCTGAGCTTTTCTGTCTTTTTCTGCCTGAATTTCTGCTAATTGACGGTTGACTTCTTCAGAAGCATCAATCAGAATATGATTTACTGTCACAAACGGCGATATTTCTTTCTGAGCGGCAAGCCATGGCGTATCGCCGAATGCACTGTTTCCGATTGCAGTCAGACTTTCAGGAAATTCAATTTTCGTCAGAGGACATTCGTTAAAGGCATAGCTTTCGATTGTTGTCAGTGTCGATGGCAATGTGACTTCTGTCAGATTTTTACTGCTCCAAAACGCTCCTGAGGCGATTTCTGTCACGCCCTCCGGAATCGTCACAGATGTCAGCGAACAGCCATAGAATGAAGTCGAGCCGATTTTTGTAACCGGCATTCCGTCAATTTCCGATGGAATCTCGATCGTTTCGGCTTTGGAATCGCATCCGGTGATGGTAACTGTTTCATTTTCGATTGTATAGGTCAGTGCTCCGAATGTCAGATCGGAAGAAGCCGCAGTTGTGAGTATTTCCGCTGACGGAACGCCTGTGTTAATCAGACACAGTGCGAGTGTCAGTGCTGAAATAGCATTTTTTTTCATGAAATTAATTCCCCTCTCTCTGCATGATGCAGAATAATTTTATCTAAGTATATCAAAAAAAGATCACAAAGTCAATCATTTTATATCAAAAAATGACTTTTTATATTGCAAAAATATTAATAATTTTTTAAAAAATAAAATCAATTCATGATTTGGATTTTATTATAAAAAACAATATCATCCGGAAATTCCGGATGATACTGTAAAAGAGTGAGGAATTGTTTTAATTATCAGAATTTTGCAAGATCTTCTGCTGTAAACAGACCAACAATGAATTTCAGAATTGCCAGAGATTCATCAGAATCCGGTTTCTGATTCTTATTCAGATCGGAATTAGCCAGACCTTCCGGAGAAAGTGTATCTTTTCCAAGCAGTGCCTTGTTGATCGTGATTACATCGAGAATATCTACTTTGCCGTCATTATCTGCATCGCCGAGCAGAACAGAAGTTTCTGTACCGGATTCCGATTCGGACTGCGCTTCCGATTCGGATTCAGATTCTGTTTCAGCAGGCTGTTCGCTGTTATCATATTCATAAACAAGTTTGATTGTATTATAAGTTACTTCTGCACCCTCGGGATATGTCCACCAGTTAGGCTGAATTTCTGCATAATCATCCAGAGTTGTACCAGTTACTTCAACGCCTTTTTCATCAACAACAATTGTGAATTTATCATTGAATTTTACGATATTGTCTTTTGTACCGGCATCGAAAGAAATCGCTTTACTGCCCCATACAGATGCAGTTTCACCCTCCGGAACAACCTGATTGAAGCAGAGTCCGCCGCCGCCTAATGCTCCTGCGGTAACATTGAAAACAATTTCTTTCAGATGTTCTTTATCGCCCAGCGGAAGAATCGGGAAATTGTTTTCAGAAAGCTCTAAATCTGCATAGTTATAAACAGTTTCTTTGATTGTGACATCAGGTTCTTCTGTGATTTCTGCATCAGATTTCTGATCGCTGATGACAATCTGTGCTACAGACAGGGCAGGAAGTGTAACAGTCAGAGTATTATTTTCAAGATTGTTCTGAACATCAATGATCTTGATGTCGCTTGAATCCTGTGTGATCGCATAGACAACAGCACTCTGATAATTCTTGTCAGAACCTGTTAAATTAATCACAGCAGTTTCATCAGAAGAAGCAACTTTATTCGAGAGCGTCATAGTAATTACAGAATCATCCTCGCCGTTGATGGCTGCAAATGCTGCTGCTTTGGATAAATCTTCTGTTTCAGCAGATACGAGTGTATCACCGAATGAACCGCCCTTGCCGTCATAATTTGTATACAGATTGATTGCAGATTCTACATACGGGCATTCCGGCAGAGTTCCCCAGTAAGTAGCAAAATATACATCATTCAGAGCGAATGCACCCAGAGCCTCTGCTTCTGCAATACCAGAGAGAACAGATTTTCCTGTTGTCTTTTCCTTAGCAATGTTGCCGAGATTATATTCAGAAATTGCAAGTTTTGTTCCGGGGTAATATTTATCAATAGATTCCTGCATTCTTGTCAGGAACGGAAAGTAGCTTTTTCCCCAAGGCATTAACCAGCTGGTTTCCTGATATTCCGGATCATAGAGACTTCTTGCGGCCTGTAAAATATCTTCATCAGAATTCAGACCCTGTGAATAATAATGCACATCGAATACATCAATCAGACGCTTGCCGTTTTCTTCTTCTGCCTTCTTCATCTGATCGAGATAGTAATCCATATACCAAGTATAATTAGATTTCACAGCCTGCCAGTCAGGATCTGTAAAGCCTTCACTTTCGCCGATCTGCATACAAGGAAGCATTCCCCAGAATGCAGGGCCGAATACTTCTGCTTTCGGGTCGATTTCTTTGACTACTTTTGCAAGTTCGATAGATTTGGAAACAAGTTCTTCATTTGTTACTTCATTTGCATGCATTCTCGGATGAGTATCATTCCAGAGTACAGGTTCGTTATCGAGACTATATGCCTGAATGCCTTCTGCTGTAGAAGCATCGCCCAGAGTATTGACGATATAATTTACATATTCGTCCATATAGACAACATGATCAGTAGTATCCGGTTCGAGAGAAAGTTCGCCGTCTTTTCTGAATTTAACTTCATTCCATCTTGCAGAGGGAGCGGCTTCCTCCTCGGAAACAGAGCCGTTTTTATCAGCAGATACATATCCGGCCATCTGAAGCGTTGTCATTTTATAGGGAATGCCGTATTTATTCACATTCTTGGAAAGATTTCTTGCCGCATAGCCTGCACCGTCAGAAATATCGCCAATATTCGTATCAGAACTGTGCTGCCAGTCGTTTCCGGCATTGGACCAGTTAGTTTCCCAGTTATAGCCTGTATAGCGATTGCCGCCCTGACGTACTGCATTGACTTTCACATTTTCCAGATTCGCACCGTTGCCATATTCATTCACACCGTAGATATACGGACTGATTGCTTTTCTGTTCTTGGATGTATCTACAGTAACAGTCATCTGATACGCATCAGCGGCATTGACTGCCGTTCCGAAAGAAGCCGCCGGAGCAGTCAGCAGAAATCCGGCTAAAGCGGCTGCCAGTACACGGTTTGATTTTTTCATGATAGAAATTCCTCCTAAAAAATATAGTTATTTATCTGTTTCAGAGCGGAATGCTCCTTTTTTCCATATATCAACATCGGGTTCGCAATTGGCGATAAAATTAATCAGGGCTTCTGCTAAAACTAAGATCGTTGTCAGAGGTACAGAATGCACATAGCCGTAAGTATTCATGATTTTCCCGCCGACATCGGCTTTCAGTTCCCAGATGATTCCCAGATGAATGCAGTCTGTTACAATCGGCTTGATTTTTTGTTTCGGAATTTTTAAATGCTCGGAAAAACTTTCCATCGTCAGAATATAATCACGAGGCAGACTCTCTGCGAATGTAATTAATTTCAGAGCATCTTCATCAGATAATAACTTGAATAATGAAAGCATTCTGTCTGAAATCTTTGCATAGCTTCCGACACCTTTTTCCGGAATCTTCACGAATGTGAAAAACTGCATATCCGGATTGAGCCGCATCAGTCCGAGGGCGGAATCTGCTCTTAGATGTGCATAGATCACTCTGGGGGGATTCTCCGGAAACTGTATCTGATTCGGATGGAGATTCTTGTCATAGGCACACAGAAATCTGTAAAATAATTCGATAGCCTGTTCTGTACGGTCTTTTTCTTCGAGTTCGCTTAATTTCTTGATATATTCCTGTAAATAATCCGGTTCGGGTTCTTCTTCTTTCAGACCGAAGAGAATATCCAGAGAAATATTTAAAATTTCAGCGATCTTCGGGAGCAGAGTACCATCAGGAAATGAACCGTTCTCCCATTTGGAAACCGCCTGCGGAGTGACATTCAACTGCACGGCGAGTTCTTCCTGTTTGAGTCCGGCACGTTTGCGATAATAAGCGAGTCGGGAAGAAAATACCGTTTGTTTCATGCTGACCTCCTGTGTAATTTTTCTGTTTTCGTTTGTCTGAGTTTATTATAGCACATTCTGAGTTGAATTTCAAGCGAATCAAAGTATAATAAATCAACTTTAAGTTGTGTAATCGTTTAAAATCAACCGAAAAATAAAAGACCACCGGAGCGGTCATGTCGTGATAGATATTCATGAAAATTTATTTTCCAAGAGAAAATCTGCCGTCAGCGATCGCACATGCAACTCTGTAAAAAGATGTAACGTCATCTTCTGCACCGTTCAGAATGCGTTTCTGTACTTTCGTAATGGGAGACATTTTATTTTTACCATCTTTTACCAGAAGCGGAAGGCCGTTATCCATTTTCCAGTAATATCCATATGCACCAATATGCTTTTCAAGCAATACCTGTCCTAAGTAAATTCCCCATATTACAGATACATTCCAGACATCATGTTCTGTGCATACATGATTTAAATAATCCTGATGATATAATTCAAGAATTTCTTCGAGATCGTCAATATCCTGTTCTTCAAAAGAAAAATGCTTTCCGAAATTTTCAGCAATTTTCAAAGCAGTTTCACATACTTCCTGATAATTCAGATCAGATTCAGCCATGATAAATCCCTCCTTGTCAGCTTGTCTTACTGAATTTCAGTATAGCATAAAAAATAAAATCTGTCAACATGCATGAAAAATCAGACAATATGCATAAAAAGTCAGACCCGTTTTCGTGCAGACTTAACAAAATAAAGATTTTTCCGGAATTTATCAGAAAAAATTTGAAAAAACACTTGCAATTTTTAAAAAAGCATGGTATAATAACAATACCGTCTGTAAAAGACAACTGTCTTTCAGAGACGGAATATTTTCAAAACAGGAGGTTCTTAACAATGGCGTTAAAGAATCAGTACTTAGTAGATTTACTGGAAAGAGTAAAAGCAAGAAATCAGGGCGAACCTGAATTCATTCAGACCGTGACAGAAGTTCTGGAATCCGTAGAACCTGTCGTTGATGCAAGACCTGACCTCGTAGAAGCAGGCGTGCTTGAAAGAATCGTAGAGCCGGAACGTCAGATCATCTTCCGTGTACCGTGGGTGGATGATAACGGCAAAGTACAGGTGAACCGCGGCTTCCGTGTACAGTTCAATTCTGCAATCGGCCCGTATAAGGGTGGTCTGAGATTTGCTCCTAATGTATATATCGGCATTATCAAGTTCTTAGGCTTTGAACAGATCTTCAAGAATTCTCTGACAAGTCTGCCTATGGGCGGCGGCAAGGGCGGTTCTGACTTCGATCCGCAGGGCAAATCTGATGCTGAAGTAATGCGTTTCTGCCAGAGCTTTATGACAGAACTCTGCAAGCATATCGGCCCGAATACAGATGTTCCTGCTGGTGACATCGGTGTCGGCGGCCGTGAAATCGGTTATCTGTTCGGTCAGTATAAGAGAATCAGAAATGAATTCTCCGGCGTTCTGACTGGTAAGGGTCTGGAATACGGCGGTTCTCTGATTCGTCCGGAAGCTACTGGTTATGGTGCAGTTTATTATACAGTAAATATGCTCGAACACTTCGGCGATTCTATCAAGGGCAAGACTGTTGCAGTATCCGGCTTCGGTAATGTAGCTTGGGGTACAATCAAGAAAGTTAACGAACTCGGCGGTAAAGTAGTTACGATTTCCGGCCCTGACGGCTATGTATATGATCCCGATGGCATCAGCACTGATGAAAAAGTAGAATATCTGCTTGAAATGAGAGCTTCCTGCCGTAACCGTGCTCAGGATTATGCTGATAAGTTCGGTGTTGAATTCCATGCAGGCGAAAAGCCGTGGGGGGTAAAGGCTGATATTATCATGCCGTGTGCTACTCAGAACGAAGTTGGTATGAAAGAAGCTGAACAGATCGTTGCTAACGGCGTGAAATATTATGTAGAAGTTTCCAATATGCCGACTTCCAACGAAGCAATCGCATTCCTGAAATCCAAGAATGTTATTGTTGCTCCGTCCAAGGCTGTCAATGCCGGCGGTGTTGCTGTATCCGGTCTGGAAATGTCTCAGAACAGCGAACGTCTCAGCTGGACTGCTGAAGAAGTAGACGAAAAACTCAAGAAAATTATGGCTAATATCTTCAAGGCATCCGTTGAAGCTGCTAACAAGTACGGTTTGGGTGATGATCTCGTAGCTGGTGCTAATATCGCAGGCTTTATCAAAGTTGCTGAAGCTATGAAGGCTCAGGGCGTTGTCTGATTCGATATGCAATTATCTGAATAACTGAATTTTTAAGAGGGCTGATGCTGATCAGTCCTCTTTTTATTGACAAATTATATATTCTATGCTATAATAAAAATATATAAAAAATTCATGTGGGAGGGGCTTTTTATGAAATTTACAAGAAAATTGATGACAGGTATTTCCGCTCTTGCAATCTGTATGAGCTGTACGGCTGTTCCGGTATCAGCGGCCGAATCTTATCAGGATGTACTTACTACAATCTTGAATACACAGAAATATGGCGATATTGTCTTTGAAACTATGGAGGGTTTCGATACTGATGGAAACAGTTTCGCCGTCTGCGATGTGGATGGTGACGGACAGAAAGAATTATTAGTCAATTGGTCAAATACGTTCGTAGCTGGTCAGCAGGAGGTTATTTTCTCAAAAGATGCTTCCGGAAATATCGTTCAGAAAGGTACAGTCAGTATTTCTACAAAATATTATGATAACGGTGTACTTGCTTCTCAGTGGTCACATAATCAGACGCTTTCTGAATTTTATCCGTATACACTCGAAAAATATAATTCCAGTACCGGAAAATATGAAATTGTCGGAAGTGTCGTAGCATGGGATAAAGAAATTGCTTCTGTGAATGAGGAAGGCAATGCCTTTCCGGATTCTGCGGATGTCAGCAAAACAGGAAGAGTTTACTATATTCTCACACCTGATAACTGGGAACTTTATTCCGGTACGCCTCTGGATGTCACGGACTATGAAGCATGGCTGCAACAGTATACCGGCAGTGCTTCCGCAGTGATTCAGCCTCAGTACTGGACTATGACTGCAAATTATATTTCTCCTGTCTGCAAATTGCAGGAAACAGCAGGTTCTGTACAGACTCAGGCACTCGGCGATCATAATCATGACGGCTCGACAGATGCCGCTGATGCCGCTTGTATCTTACAGTACGCCGCTGAGGTCGGTGCCGGACTTTTCTCCGGTACGCTTCCGGAATTCATGCAGGCGGATAAAGGCTGATTCGTTCGGGAAACTGTCCGGAAGGGGAATTTTATCATGAATAAAAAAAGAATGCTTGGAATATTCGGAGCGAGTCTGCTGTTAATGACTGGAATTTCTCCGCTCGGCAGGGAAGTGCAGAATCATATTTTCCTGACAGCAAGTGCAGAATCAAAGGTAACTGACGGAGATCTGACTTATATGATCTATAATACACATGCGACTCTTTATCAATGCGATACAGCGGCTACAGAAGTGACCGTTCTTTCTGAAATCAATGGCTATCCTGTGACTGCAATTGAAAATAATGCTTTTGAAGAATGTACTTCATTGATTTCTGTGACGATTCCGGAGGGGGTTACAACAATCGGAGCAGGTGCTTTTTATTGCTGTACTTCTTTACAGGAAGTGAATCTTCCGGATAGTATCACGACAATGGGAATCGTCTACGGCGATCAAGAAGCTGAACAGCCGCTGCTTGTTAAGGCTAGAATAGGTATGTTCTATAACTGCAATTCGTTGAAGACGATTACACTTCCAAAAAATCTGGAGAATATTAAAGCAAATGCCTTTTATGGTTGCAGTGCTCTGGAATCTGTCAGAATTTCGGAAAATATAAAGGCAATCGGAAATACAACAGTCAATGGAATAGAAAAAATAGTACCGGCTTTGGCATTTTCCGGCTGTGTCAGATTGAATCAGATCGAAGCAGATGAAAATAATCAATATTATACAGCTGTCGATAATATGTTATATAATAAAGATAAATCAGAATTATGCTTGCTTGCGAAAGACAAGGAAAGTTATACATTCCCTGAAACTGTGACTTCTGTTTCCGAACAGGCTGCTTCCGGATGTAATAAATTAAAAAGCATCACCATTCCGGAACGTGTCACGCAGATCGGGGAAAAGGCATTTGGCTATTCTTCATCGGGAAATCCGATTACAGGCTTTACAGTCTATGGTGTTTCCGGTTCAGCCGCTGAAACTTATGCTCTGGAAAACGGCTTTGTTTTTGAAGAAATCGGCTCTGCTCCGACTACAGAACCATCTGAAACAGAATTCCCTGTCGGCGATCATAATCAAGATGGAGCAGTAGATGCCGCTGATGCCGCTTGTATCTTACAGTACGCCGCTGAGGTCGGTGCCGGACTTTTCTCTGGTACGCTTCCGGAATTTATGCAGTCAATCCGAAAATAAACTATCAGGAAACTGTCTCAAAAGGCAGTTTCTTTTTTTATGAAAATCTCTTGACAAATCTGTGAAATTACTGTAAAATAAAACTATCAAATCTATTTCGAGAGGGGAAATTTTTTATGAAGAAGTTACTTGCAGGCATTTCCAGTCTGGTAATGTGTGCGACTGCTCTGACTGCTCCTGTGCAAAGTGCGTTCACAAGCCTGTCTGCTAATGCCGCTGTCGATGTCAATTATGCCGAAGCTCTTCAGAAATCTATGTTTTTCTATGAAGTTCAGCAGGCCGGTGAACTGCCTGACTGGAATATGGTTTCCTGGCGTGATGACTCTATGCTGACTGATGAAGTGGCCGGCGGTTGGTTCGATGCCGGAGATCATTTCAAATTCGCTCTGACAAATGCTTATACTGCCGCTATTATGGCTTGGGGTGTGATCGAATATAAAGATGCACTCAAAAAAGCCGGACTCTATGAGACTTATATGAATAATCTCCAGTGGGGTCTTGATTATGTCGCCGGATGTGACAGAGGTGATGCTGTTGTCGGTACAATCGGCGATGGTTTCGATCATCAGTGGTGGGGCAGTGCAGAAGTCTATATGAGAAAATATAAGCTCACAAGCGGTGATGATACTCGTCCTTTTGATTTAATTACCTGTACTTCTACGACTTCTCAGATGGCCGCCGCTATGGCCGCCGGATATATCGCTTTCAAAGATGAGAATCCGACTCTTGCCGCAAGTTATCTTGAACATGCTGAAAGTTTATTTACACTCTCTGATACAACCAGAAGCAATGATGATCAGGGTGTTCAGAAGTCTTATTATCCTGCTTCGGATTTCTATGATGATCTGTTCTATGCCGCTAACTGGCTCTATCGTGCTACCGGAGAACAGAAATATCTTGACAAGTGTGATGAATATATCCCGAATTTAGCTACAGAATCCCAGTCTACAGAAAGAAAATATACATGGGGCTATTGCTGGGATGATGCTTTACAAGGTGCCGCTCTGCTCTATTATGAGAATACTGGCAAAGAAGAATGGAAAACTCAGATGGAACATCATCTCGATTACTGGATTGACGGCTACGGCGGAAAACAAGTCGGCTATACTCCCGATGGCCTCGCATGGCTCATGGAATGGGGTGCTCTCCGTCATGTGACAACAACTGCTTGGCTCGCTAAACTCGCAAGTGATGTCGCTTTCAAAGATGATGCCGCTAAAGCTGAAAAATATAATAACTGGGCAAAGAAACAGCTTGATTACTGCTTCGGTGATAATGATCTGAATCTCTGCTATGTTCAGGGTATGGGAGAAAATAATCCGAAAACATTCCATCATAGAACCGCTTCCGGTATTCATGACGATCATTGGCAGAGTCTCGGACTCGATGAAGCTGATGCCGAAGGATGGCAGACAGAATATGCACATACTCTGTATGGCGCATTAGAAGGCGGCCCTTCTAAAGACGGTACGTTCACGGATGAAGTCGGTCAGTATCAGTATACAGAAGTAGCTATTGATTATAATGCCGGTTATACTGCTCTGCTTTGTGCGATGATTGATGATTACGGCGGAGAACCCCTCGCCGATTTCCCTGAAAAAGAAACTCCCAAATGGAATGAATTTGAAGTCGCCGCTGTCATCCAGCAGAATCAGAAAAGTTATACTCAGCTCCAGATCTGGGCTATGAATCATTCCGCATGGCCGGCAAGAGTTGTCGAAAATCTGTCTTATAATTATTATTTCGATATTTCCGAAGTTCTGGATGCCGGTCTGACTGTTGATGATATTCAGGTTTCTATCGGCTATGATCAGCATGCAGGCGATGAAGGTGCTCTAAGCGTTTCTAAGCCGATTCAGTATAAAGATAATATTTATTATATCAAGCTGACTTTCAATGATGGTTCTGTTGTTATGCCGACTGGTCAGTCGGAACATCGTTCCGAAGCTCAGGTCAGAATTGCTGTTGCCGATACTGCTCCTGATGGTGCATGGGATCCGACTAATGACCCGTCTTTCAAGGGCTTGCAGGAGGGCGGTCAGGATTTACTCAAATCTCCCGAAGCGATTACCCCTTATATTACCATGTATGACGGTGATACGCTCATCTACGGCGAAGAACCTGACGGCACGAAACCCTCTGAAGAACCTGTTGTTTCGCCGACTGAAAAAGAATCTGAAACAACACCCTCTGAATCTTCTTCTGATGATCTGCTCTACGGTGATGTCGATCTGAACGGTACTGTCAATATTCTCGATGTCATCACACTGAATAAAAATCTGCTCGGCAAAGAAATCATCAATGATGATCAGAAAAAACGTGCCGATGTTGTTCTTGATAATACAATCGACTCTGTAGATTCCCTGACGATTCTGAAATATATTGTCGGCATGGCTACTCTGCCTGTAAAATCCTGAGATGAATATTTGTAAATAATATACAAAAACAGTGCGCACAGTTTAGATAAACTGCCGAAATTAAAAAAAACACTTTACTTTTCTGTGTAAATATACTATAATAAATTTGATAGGATTTTTACAGAATTGTGAGTATTCTGTGAAATCAATATCTCATTCATGCTTATTGTGCCCGTTTGCACTGACGGGCATAATATAAATCCAAATTTTTAATATTAATGGGAGGGTAATACCAATGCGCAAATTTAATTTTGGCAAGAAGCTCGCTGCAAGTGCTGCTGCACTCACTATGATTGCAACTTCTTCTGCGGCTTCCGTTGCAAGCATGACTGCTTTTGCAGGAAATCTGCTCGGTCAGGGTACATTCCAAGAGGGTGCCGGTCTGCCGTGGCATATCTGCGAAAACGGCTCTGCATCTATGGCTTTTGAAATCAATAACGGCGTTTACGCTATCGAAATCATCAACACCGGTGGTGCTTCCGAAGGCGGCGAAGACAGATGGGACTGTCAGTTCCGTCACAGACAGCTTTCCATTACTTATGGTCATAAGTATCGTCTGACTTATTCTGTTTATGCTACCAATTCCGGTCATATGTATTCCAAACTCGGTGACGTTACTAACGATGACTGCGAATATTGGCACAACTGCGGTAACAAAGTAGATATGGGCTCTTATGATCCGTCTCTCGGTCAGGATGATCTCGTTGCAAAACTGAAATCTGCTTCTGTCAGCAAAGAAACTACCAAAGACGGCATGAGTCAGTGGGATGTTCCTTACTATGTAGGCTGGGACGGCTGGAAAAATGAAACTATTCCGGCTAAAACATGGACTACTTACGCATGGGAATTCTATATTGATAAAGAATATATGGCTAACCTGAACGGCAACTGCCCTGAAGGTCAGAAAACTGTTGAATGGACATTCCATTTCGGCGGCGATGGTCAGTATACTCCTGAAAAGTGCTTCCCTGCCGGTACTGTTATCAAGTTCGATAACCTCGCTCTGATTGATATGGACGGCTCTGACACTGACTGGGAAGAACCTCCTGTAAAAGAACAGCGTGATATTGTTCTGAATCAGGTTGGTTTCTATCCGAATCTCCAGAAACAGGCTACTGTTGAAGGCGGAAGCGGCAGTTCCTTTGAAGTAAAGGATTCTTCCGGCAAGACCGTTTATACTGGTACACTCGGCTCTGCAATCACAGATGCTACTGCTGGTGAAACTGTTCAGATCGCTGATTTCTCTGACTTCACAACTCCTGGTACAGGCTATTATATCGAAGCTAACGGCAAGAAGTCTCTGCCTTTCGATATTGGCAATGATATTTATGACGGTTTGGTTACAGATGCTATGAACTATTATTATCTGAACCGTTCCGGTATGGATCTGAGCGATCAGTATGTTTCTGACTCCAAGGGTCATTATTCCAATAATCCGCATGACAGCGACAGAACTCTCGGCCGTAAGGCTGGTCACAAGCCGGATACTGCTTATATCTCTGATGAATGGGTATATATCTATACTTCTGAACCGACATATTCTCAGTCCATCGATGTAACAGGCGGTTGGTACGATGCCGGTGACTATGGTAAATACGTTGTAAACGGCGGCGTTTCCATGTGGACTCTGGGTAATACTTACGAACGTGCACTCTATGCAGGCAAGGCTGACAAGTGGGCTGATGGTTCCGGCACTGTTAAGATTCCTGAAACCGGCAACGGTATTCCGGATATTCTTGACGAAATGATGTGGGAAGCTGACTTCTTCGAGACTATGCAGCGTGCTGACGGTATGGTTTACCACAAGATTCATGACTACAAGTGGACAGGCCTCGGCGTTATGCCTTACTATGAAGAAGGTACTAAGGAAGAAACAACTAATCCGAAGCGTATCGTTAAGCCTGCTACTTATGCTGCTACTCTGAATGCTGCTGCATCATGGGCACAGCTGGCTCGTCTGCTCAAGCCCTATAATGAAGCTAAGGCAAATGAATATATTGCAGCTGCTGAAAAGGCTTACAAGGCTGCTAAGACTGCTTTCGTTGGTAAATACAGCGACATCTATGCAAAAGTTGACGGCGACTACACTAAGGATGATATGTTCGCACCTCTGGAACAGAACAAAGGCGGTGGCCCTTATGGTGATACTCAGGTTTCTGATGAATTCTACTGGGCTTCTACAGAGCTGTTCCTGACAACAGGCGGTGCTGAATACGGTACAGATATGAGAGCTTATGCTGATGCATTTACTGTTCCGACTCATGTATTCGGCGGCGAAAATAAGGGCGATCCGACTGCTTTCACATGGGGAACTATGCAGGCTCTTGGTACAATGTCCTATGCTGTTCAGAAAGATAATGCTAATGCTGATGCTGCTGAAATCAAGAAGTCTTCCGAAGCTGTTCAGGCTGCTGCTGACTACTATCTCGGCGTTGAAAGCAAGTCCGGTTATGGTACTAACTACGAAGGTCAGGATATGTCCGCTACAATCACTGTATTCGATGGCGATACTCCTACAGAAAAGACCATCGATATGAAGGGTGCTTACGGCTGGGGCTCCAACTCCATGGTAGCTAACAATGCTATTGTTCTGGGTATTGCTTATGATCTGACTGATGAAGTGAAGTATCTGAACGGTGTATCTTCTTCCTTCGACTATATCCTCGGTAGAAACGCTATGGAAAATTCCTATGTAACCGGCTGGGGTACTGAAACTACTAACTATCCGCATCACAGATACTGGTGCCCGCAGATGAAGGCTGGCTGGCCGTATGCTCCGTCCGGATGCCTCTCTGGTGGCCCGAACTCCAACATGAACGACCCGATGATTCAGGGTGCTGGTTATAAGATCGGCGAACTCGCTCCGCAGAAGTGCTACTATGACCAGAATGATGCTTGGTCTGTAAACGAAATCACCATCAACTGGAATGCTCCGCTCGTATGGGTATCTTCCTTCCTCGAAGACGAAGGCCCGAATGCTGGCGAACCGGAAGATACAAAGCCTACTGAATCTCAGACCGGCGATGTTCTCTGGGGTGATGCTGACTGCAACGGCGTTGTAAATATTCTGGACGTTATCACTCTGAACAAGAGCGTTATGGGTAAAGAATCTCTGACTGCTCAGGGCAAGATCAATGCTGACGTTGACCAGAGCGGTACTCCGGATTCTACTGACTCTCTGAATATTCTGAAACTGATCGTTGGTCTGTATACACAGGCAAACTTCCCGATCAAGTAATTCAGGATCACTAAGCGAATTCAAACAGGACGGCTTCGGCTGTCCTGTTTTTTATTTTGATTCTGAATCCGTTTCCGGCTGAGTTTCTGTTTCAGAGACGAAAAAATCTGATGTCATGCCGATTTCGCCTTTTAGTGTATAGGTCAGTATACAGGTGATGCCAGTTTCAGTTTTGTGATATTCTTTCTGACAATCAAGAATTTCAATATTTTCAGACAGGAAATTTTTTTCATATCGAATAATATCAGAATTCAAGGCGAGAAGTGCTTCCTGTTCTGAACGTTCCGTGACAGAAGTCTGTTTTTCAGAAGTCACTCTCCGGATGATTCCGGCCGGAAGCTGATGCCCTGAAAAACTGAACGGCATATCATATTCTTTCGAAGAAAATTCCAGAAAATCCGGCTTTCTGAGATCAAGAGGAATTTTAAGACTGAATATTCTGAACCATTTCTGAGTAACTTGCTTTCCGGTGGAAACTGTCTGAATATCAGAAAAATATTCCGTCAGTTCGATCTGCTGTGTGTAAATGCCTTTCACGCTTCCGAGTGCATGACAGTAATGCAGAGTCTTACCGTTTTCGTTCCGTACATCTCCGCTGACAATGATTTCTCCGGCGGAAACACCGTCACCGATCATCCGGAGCAGTTGTCCGTTATAAATTCTGACATCTGTAATCTGTGCATTGTATCTTGAAATAATATGACAGGGAATCCGTTCATGTACCATAGAGGGCTGATTTTTTTCTTCTGTGATCTGCACGACAAGTCTGTTTCCGGTACTTCGCAGGCCTGCCCATGCAATTTCCGGAATTTTCGTTCTCAGCATGACTTCACAGTGACTGACATCAATAGCAGTCATCCATGTGCCCTGTGTGACTCCCTCCTGTTCCAAAAGAGACAGAATCACAGAAGGCTCAGTCTTTTCTGCTCCCTGAATTTCGATCACGGCGATCGTATTGGAATAATAAAAAATCAAGGCCGCACCCGTCAGGATTCCCAAAGGAATTCCGAAACGGAATCTGTATTTTTTCAGCGTTCCCAGAAATGACGGGATTTCCTGTATTGTTAATTTTACATGATGAAGATCGGCAAGTCGTTTGAGTTCCGGAAGATCTTTTTTTGCAATCCGGCAGAAAAATATATTTTTTCTGCAATATTGATTTCCGCATGAAATCGTACTGTTCCGGATGGCATTGATAAACGGGTACGGACTCCGGCTTTCTGCCTGAATATCACAGTATTCAAGAATTTTCATGAGAATCAGCTCTTTTCTGTCAGATTCAGAGAGGATATTTTTCCGGTAACAGTCACACTGCTGTCGTTATAATCAAATACACGCAGACCTGTCCCCCAGATTTCTATCATCATGTCAATTGTCTGCAATCTCACAAGAACTTCGTTATATTCCAGAATTCTCCGGCAGTTTTCGACTTTCAGCCGTTCATTTCCGTGCAGATGCAGATAAGTATCTAAATAGACCCAACCGGTCACAGAGGGATGAAATTTTTTAATCAAATCTTATCACTCCTGTTTTTCAGACTTGTTGTATTCTATGAGCGATTCCGGACAGATATGCGAATATCCCGTAAAAATCCGGCATAGGCTGTAACGGTGATGTATATGCATGTCAGAATTGATTATTATAAATTTTTATTAATACTCAGTATTTTATTTTTATTTTCCGGAGCAGTTTATTTTCATGAACAAGTTGCTCAGGCTGTGCTGAATGCCGGAACACGCTGTATTTTTGTGATTCTTCCGTCATTGTATTTATTTTCAATTCTGTCGGCATTCTGTGTCAGATCCGGATTTCTGGAACTGCTTGCACATCCGTTTCAGAAATTTATCAAATCTGATGCTGTGATCTGGCTGATTGTAATTTTCTCACAGATCGGAGGCTATCCGGTCGGAGCACAGCTTCTGCATAATTTATATCAAAATGGCAGAATTTCTCAGGAATATGAAAAACATCTGCTTTGTGCGTGTATGGGATGCGGATTCGGATTTTTATTTGCTACTGTCGGAGGAAATCTCCGGACGGCTCTTGCATTATGGCTGATCATAAGCATTCCGAATTTTATACTTGCCGGATTTTTTCTCAGAAATCATGAAATAAAAAAATCAGAAAATCCGGAAAAAATTTCTTTTTCTGTAGTATTGACTGAAAGTGTCGGGAGTGCCGCTTCGGCAATGCTGAAAATCTGCGGTATGATTTTGGCATTCGGAGCATTTATGGGAATTCTGAACGGAATCTTCGGAGATTTCAATCAGATGATTTCAAGTATATTAGAGATCAGTAATTTATCAGAATATATGAAAAATGGCGGTGTTCTGCCGATTGCCGCTGGATTGTTATCATTCGGAGGATTCTGTGTGCATTTTCAGATCGCTTCCATCTGTGAGAATCATCTCGACTGGAGAGAATTTTTAATATGCAGAATTCTGACTGCCATCAGTTCCGGATTGTTATGTCTGGTATATCTGAAATTTTTCTATCCGGAAAGTGTTCCGGTATTTCTGACGAATTCCGTCATTCCGGCATACAGTACGGGAAATGCCGCTCCGGCTTGCTGTTTAGCAGTTATGTCCGTATTTGTTCTGAAAAAATATGATTTTTTTCATAAATCATTGACAAACTGTAAAAAATAAGTTAAAATAAAAATAGCATTTATTGCACGAAAATTCAGAGGAGGTAATTTCAATGAAAATTTTTAAAAGGCTGGCCGCCGGAGTTTCTGCGCTTGCTCTGTGTGCCGGCATGACAGTTTCCGGCTTCGTTCCGGCAAATGCTGTCGATGATAACAATGATGACTGGTTACATGCTGTCGGAAGTCGTCTCTACGATAAAGACGGTAACGAAGTCTGGCTGACCGGTGCAAACTGGTTCGGATTCAACTGTTCCGAAAACTGTGCTCATGGTATGTATGCCGCTGATTGTGATGCCTTTTTACAGGGTGTCGCAAATCACGGAATTAATATCATTCGTATGCCAATTTCAACAGAATTATTATGCTCGTGGATGAACGGCGAACCCAATCCCGTACAGAGCGTTCAGGCAAGCTATGAACCCCCTGTAGATCAGGTCGGTGAAGACGGTACTGTTACCAAAGCCGGTACTTATGGCAATATCAATAAAGATTTTGTCGAATCCGATGGCAAGACTCTCAAGAATTCTCTCGAGATTTTTGATGCTATGATGAAAAAAATGAAACAGTATGGCCTTAAAGTTCTGGTCGATGTCCATAGTCCGACTGCTCATAATTCCGGTCATAATTATAATCTCTGGTATTATAATCCTGAATGCGAAGCCGCTGATACTATGGCTATCACCGAGGGCGGTCATGAAGTCACCTATCAGGAATGGATTGATTCCGTTACTTGG
>Ga0326513_10000522_pt1 | contig 32763 bp, 21 predicted proteins | sample 2_2465_0518_D_FD_203654 | JGI IMG/M metagenome (GOLD analysis project Ga0326513, IMG submission 203654) | Bovine rumen microbial communities from UC Davis, California, United States - 2_2465_0518 | ecosystem: Host-associated > Mammals > Digestive system > Stomach > Rumen | place: USA...
GATCGGTTTAAAAATCATAACAAAAACTATAAAGTGGATAGTGGGAGCGTTTTTCGCTTCCACTATTCTTGCTGTTGTAGCTTATAGGTTCGTACCTGTTTATGTTACTCCGTTGATGGTAATCAGAGTGGTGGAACAGACCTTCTCCGATGAATATGACGTGAAATGGGAACATCACTGGGTGCCTCTGAAGGAGATGTCTAAGTATATGCCTGTTGCTGTAATGGCAAGTGAGGATGCAAGATTCCTGAAGCATAACGGTTTTGACTTTGATGCTATCCAGAAGGCTGTGGAGCACAATAAGAAGGCAAAGACGAAGCATGGTGCAAGTACCATTACCCAGCAGACCGCCAAGAATGTGTTCCTATGGCCTGGTCGTTCATGGATAAGAAAGGGCTTGGAGATGTATTTCACCGTTCTTATTGAGGTCCTGTGGGGTAAGGAACGCATCATGGAGGTCTATCTCAACTCCATTGAGATGGGCAATGGCATATATGGTGCTGATGCCTGTGCAAGGGAGAACTTCGGAAAGACGGCTGCTGAATTGTCACGTGCTGATTGTGCCTTGATTGCTGCAACCCTCCCTAATCCCCGTAAGTTCTCAAGCAAGAATCCTTCTGCCTATATGCTCAAGCGTCAGGCAAGAATACAAAAGGAGATGAAGTTTATCGACCTGTTCCCGATGAGCGAATAGAAAGGCCTCTCCCCCCGCCCTCTCCCGTAGAGAGGGAGCCGGAAGGCTCAAGTCTCTCCACTTTTTTATTTTTTATTTCAATGAACGACAATAGTAACGACATATTTGAGCAATTGTCTCAGTCGCGAATCGGCTCCCTCTCTACGGGAGAGGGCGGGGGGAGAGGCTACTTCCTTTCCGCCCTCAACGCCTCCCAACGAGAGGCTGTGGAATATATCGACGGCGCATCTCTTGTGATTGCTGGTGCCGGATCGGGTAAGACTCGCGTTCTTACCTATAAGATTGCGTATCTCCTCACTCAGGGCTATAAGCCTTGGGAGATAATGGCACTTACCTTTACCAATAAGGCTGCCCGTGAGATGAAGGATCGTATTGTTTCGCTCGTTGGACCTGAGGCTCAGTCACTTCAGATGGGCACTTTCCATAGTGTCTTTGCACGTATTCTCCGTCGTGAGGCAAAATTTCTTGTTGGCGGTCATTATGATTCCAACTTTACCATCTATGATGATGCTGACAGCAAATCGCTTTGCAAGAGTATCATTAAACAGTTGGAACTTAATGATACGGTGTATAAGCCTGCGGATGTGTATAACCGTATCTCATGGGCAAAGAACAAGCTCATGATGCCCGAGCAATATGCATCTGATATGAACGCGCTCGCTCATGACAGGGATGCAAAGATGCCTGAGATGGCTAAGATATACGAGATGTATGTGGCAAATTGCAGAAAGGCAAACGCTATGGACTTTGACGATTTGCTTGTATATACATTCCGTTTGTTCTACGATAATCCTGATATCAAGAAGCAATATGCCACCAAGTACAGGTTCTTGCTCGTGGATGAGTATCAGGACACGAACTATGCACAACAGCAGATTGTATGGCAGTTGGCTTCCGAGCATCGCCATGTGTGTGTCGTAGGTGATGATGCCCAGAGTATCTATGGATTCCGAGGTGCCAATATTGATAACATTCTCGACTTCCAGCAGCAGTATGAGGGTAGCAAGCTATTCAAACTTGAACAGAACTACCGTTCCACACAGCGTATCGTTCAGGCGGCTAATAGTCTGATTAAGCATAACGACCGTCAGATTCAGAAGAATGTGTTTTCTGAGAATGCGGAAGGTGAGAAACTGATAATGCGTCAGTTGGCTTCTGATAGGGAAGAGGCAATAAGCGTGTGTAGGGATATACGACTTGGCGTGAAGCGTAACGGACTTATGTTCAAGGATTTCGCCATCCTCTATCGTACTAATTTCCAGAGCCGAACCTTTGAGGAACAGATGCTCAAGGATGGTATTCCGTATCGTATCTATGGTGGAATGAGCTTCTATCAGCGCAAGGAAATCAAGGATATCGTGGCTTATTTCCGTTTGGTGGTGAACCATAACGACGATGAGGCTTTCCGTAGGATTATCAATTATCCTACCCGTGGCATTGGAGATACTACCCTTAATAAGCTTCTTGCCGGAGCTAATGCGTATAGGCTAAGCCTATGGACGGTATCAGAGAATCCTTCTGACTATGGCGTGAGCATAGCAAAGGGAACATTGACTAAGCTTTCTGATTTCAGAACGTTTATCAATTCCTATTCCGAGCGTCTTGCCAATGAGGATGCCTTTGACTTGGGACGCGAAATCATCAAGATGAGCGGAATTTCTGCTGATATCTATTCCGGCTCTAATCCAGAGGATGTGTCCCGTCAGGAGAATCTCGACGAGTTCCTTTCCTCTATGCAGGATTTCGTTGAAGGAAACCGTGAGGAAGGTCTTCCTATCGGACTTGTTGACTTCCTTCAGGATGTATCATTAATGACTGATAGGGACAGCGGTGATGCTGAGGATGATAATAAGGTGACATTGATGACAATCCACTCTGCCAAGGGACTGGAGTTCCCTCACGTCTTTGTGGTTGGCATGGAGGAGAATATCTTCCCGTCGCCAATGTGTACCGACTCTATGCGTAAGTTGGAAGAGGAAAGGCGCCTCCTGTATGTTGCCATTACCCGTGCAGAAAAGAAATGTATCCTTACCTGTGCCAAATCGAGATATAGGTACGGACGAATGGAATTTGACGCCCCAAGCCGTTTCCTCAAGGATATAGACTCGCGACTCGTTACTGTTGAGCGTAGTGATGATGACTATGGCTCAACAGGCTATGGAGCTACACGAGGAGGCAATGGATATGGCTATGGAGGGTATGGCAGTTATGGGCAGCTCTCCCCCTCTACGGGGGAGCGGGGAAGGGGTCTGTTTCAGAACAGTTCTCCAGTTGCCTCTCAGTTCATGGCTGATCCAAAGCCTAAGATAACCGGTCCTAAGCGTCCAGAGACACCTGTCAATCCATACGGTGAAGCCTTCCAAAGAAAGATTGTTGCGAGTGGCGGTAGCTTGAAGAGGGTGAACGACGCTCTCAGGCAAGGCACTAACAGAAGCAATATGTTGAGCGGACAGGCTCCATCTCTACGCGAGAGGGTGGGGGGAGAGGCCGATTCCTTCCAAGGTCTTTCCGTAGGAATGAAGGTAGAGCATGCCCGCTTCGGTGTTGGTCTCGTAACTGCTCTTGAAGGACAGGCAGATTCAGCCAAGGCAACGGTTGAATTCCGAAATGCCGGTACAAAGCAACTTCTCCTCAAGTTTGCGAAGTTGAAGAAAATTTAGAAGCCTGAACACAGAAAACGCCAATGACCTTTAGTTTTTTTACAGACCACAGATTGTGGGGATTTTGGGGATGTCAATCACGATCGTAAGCAATATAATCTCTTAAATCTGTGTAATCTGTGTTCAAAAATAAATCTCTGTGTCTTTGCGTTTAATAATATAATAAAGTATAGATTATGTTATATCTCCGTCTTTGCGCCTTTGCGTTCATATTCTGTATGTGTTCCCCAATGATTGGGAATACTATAAAAGACAACTCCCCCTTGGGGGGGTGGGGGACTTCCACCATCCCCGACAGCATCTGGTCGTTGATGCAGGGAAAGTCTGTGCCAAAGACCTGTACCGTGAGCCGTAATGAATTGAGATACCTGAAAGTTCTGCATTATGGCAAGGATGGTAAGGGGCATCAAGGGGAACTGATATGCAACAAGTCTATTGCTCAGGATCTTCTTGAAATCTTCCGCGAACTCTATAAGGCAAAATACAAGATAGAGCGTATATCCCTCATAGACAATTATGGGGCAGACGATACCCGTTCTATGGAGGCTAACAATACCTCTTGCTTTAACTTCCGTTTCATGACAGGTTCCACCACACGCATCTCAAAGCATGGCATGGGACTTGCGATAGACATCAACCCACTTTATAATCCATACGTCAAGGGCGATAAGATTGATCCGCCTTCTGGGAAGAAATATGCCAAGAACAGAGATACGAGAAAAGATATCCCTATGAAGATTGACCGTAATGACCTCTGCTATAAACTGTTCATAAAGCATGGTTTCAAATGGGGTGGGGCATGGAAATCCTCAAAGGACTATCAGCATTTTGAGAAGTAATCCAACGTCAGTTTGGCGAATTCACGTTAATCTAAAAAAAGAATTTTTACGCTACTCGTCAACTCGTCACCCGTAGCGTTGTAAAACTTTATGTGTCAGAGAGTTGTAGCGGTGATTCATTTTAAAACACTCGTCACCCACTCGTCACCCTCAAGTGGTATATCGTTCTGATACACAGCTTTTTATAGAGTTAATTCACTCGTCACCCTAAAAATGGTGACGAGTGGGTGATGAGTGAATTAACCGCGCAGTATGCACATTATCAGTAAGTTACAAAGATTTTGGTGACGGGTGGGTGACGAGTGCTTTAAAATGAATCACCGCTGTAATTATAAGAGTCTCAGTAGTTTGCAGCGTTGAGGGTGACGAGTTGCAGAGTTGTATGAAAATTTGTTTTTTCTGAACTCAGATTTTTCGTTTTTCACTTTTCACTTTTTAATTTTTCATTTTTCACTTACTCTGCCTCCGTTCCACCTCCGTTTCAAGTCCGTTTCAGGTCCGTTCCAGAACGGAGAACGGATAGGAGGGAAATGGGACTTACATCGGATTTGCAAGGGAATTACATGGGCGGAAGGAATGCGTTGGAAAGATACTATTTACATTGTAATTATGGATAATAAATTTTAAACCGTTACAAATTGTAACGGTTTGAAATTTCCACGTTCTTCTGATGGAAAAAATGATTTTTTTCCATTTATACTATGAATTTGAAATGATTTATTGGGATTTTGTGTTAAAAATCGATTTCAAAAGAAGAAAAACATGATGTTTTTTGCTATTTTGAAATATAATTACTATTTTTGCAACAAATATACCATTTCCTTCAAAATAGACATTTTTAGTCTTTTTGAACAACCTAAACAAACGAAAACCTTTATAATATGGAAAAACAAACAAATAGTCGTCCTTTCGCTAATAAAAAAATATTCCGAACAGGAAAGTTGGGTATTTCTCCAATACTGTTTGAAGATTATATCAACCAGTTAGGTACAGATAAAATAGAAACAACCTTAAACAAAGGTGTTGATATCATAATCATGGGAGCAGAACCGAGTCCTGTTGCCATTGAAAGATATGAACGTATGGTTCGAGAGCAAGGATATTCCGCACAAGTTTATTCTGAATCTGAGTTCTACGAACTTATTAAAAACACTTTGGGAATAGTTCCAGAAATTGAGGACTATTCTAACAATCCTTTTTGGTATCGGAGAATCATTCTCAGCGGACAATTCTCTCACCATTCCATCAAGTTTTATAGAGAAACACTTCAAAAAAGAGGTGCTTTGCTTAATCCGGATCAAGTAAGCAAAAATACGAATTTCGTTATTCTTGGTACTAATCCAGACAAAAAAGTTATTGATGGTATTGAAAAACAAGAGTTTAACGGTTTTCATTTAAAACAACTAAATGAAGACGACCTGCTAAAATTCTTGAATGGCGAGAAGTGTGATTTCTTCGTTACGGAAGAGAACAAAAAGAGTTTGTCTTTGTCTATTAAACATATTACCCAAAAAGCGTTTACATTTGACAAATACAATCCTTTCTCTACAAAAGAATTATTCTTAGGCAAGCAAATAAAAGGCGATAGACAATGTTTCCGTCAGGCAATGGGTAATCTTGGTGCCTTTACAAATGACACAATGGAATCAGACACAGACGTATGCATTTTATCTGATGAAACCTACAACTCCCTAATGAAAGGCGAGAAAGACGAAACCATTCAGTATATCGAGAATTACTATAATGTAGAAGCAGGAGACGTCTTTACTTATGAGTTCGTTACAGAAGGTGCCCTTATGAAATGGGCAAAACAACATTGCAAGGCTATCTCCGACAATTGTACACTTGAATATATTAATAAATATTTAGGGGTACAGAATAGTCCGTTACAGGATGAAATAGAGGAAGCATTTGAAGATACCAACGACAACTATGTTGTTGTAGATGACTATTTCTATTTCCGTTTATCAGATGGACGTATCTGGTGTCCATCTGCTCAACACCGAGGGGTTAAATACAAATATGTAGAACCAACTTGGGCAGATGAAAAGCATGAAAGTAAAGAAGAAGGCATGCAAGACTTTACGGTGATAGAAGTTGAAACAACTGAAATCAAGAAAAAGACCTATCCTTGCCAAATTGGATTGGTTGTAGTTCATAATGGTATAATTGAAGAAAACATCTGCGAACTAATAAAAACTCCGGGCAACAAATACGATCAATCAAAAACAAAACGTTTTGGTATAACCCCAGACGATACAGCCACAGCAAGGTCTTTCCGTCAAGTATGGGATGATATCAAGGTTCACTTTGATGGTCAATTTATTGTTGCATTTGACGGCAAAGAATCATTGACCGCGCTTCATAATTCATTTAAGAAATATGATATTGAAGAGCCTGAAATTATTGGATATTATAGTATTTGCAATAATGTAGATAAAAACATCAACAAAGCAGGTGCAAAGTATGGAATCGACACATCTACCATATCAGATTGTAGTGATATGGCAAAGGTTTGTACCGATATCTACATGTTATTAGGAAAACATGCGGAAATATCAGAATGTACAAATAACTCCAAAAGTACTCAAGAGAAGTTTCTAAAATCTTTTGTCGCAATAGATTTTGAGCATCTATGTCAAAATGGTAACAAATACAAATCTGCTTGTGAGATTGGTATGGTAAAATTTGTTGATGGAATTGAGGTTGATACATTTCATTCCTACATTAAACCAATTACTGGTTTATACAGATCTGAATGGGCAAAAGAAAATTTATCTCACATAACAGATGAAATGCTTTCTAATGCCCCAACATTTACAGAATTATATCCAAAAATCAAAGAATTCATTGGGGATAATATGCTTGTCTGTCACAATAGAGGTACAGATTTAAATATTATTTATGGTTTTGAAAACAATCCTGATTGTAGATTATCGGAAACGTATCACAATGGCTGGGCTGACACAATGGATATATGCAATTTCTTATTTGATAATAAAAAATTAGGCGAGAACTATACAAAACTATTTGGAAAGCCCATGGACAATCATCATCAAGCTTTGGATGATGCGCGTGCATGTGCTAAAATCTTTGCAGAATTAAACAAGCGTACCAATCTCAATGGATTTATTCATTATGAGGAATATATTCCATCAATAAGTGAGAGCGAGGTACAAAACATTCCTTCTTCTTCCTCAACACGTACAGTTCCATCTGATCCTCTTTTGAAATATCTTGAGGACGAAAGTATTCCAACAATAGATTTTTCTGCAAAGAGATTTGTAATCTCAGGTGCATCATCTTATCGAGACCTCATTGTCGATCGTTTGAAGGAATTGGGGGCAAAAAAGGTCGCAGATTTCAAACAAAAACAAACGCCAGACTTCTTTATAATTGGTAAAGAGGTGGGATCAAGCAAAATTAAGGATGCAGAAATCATCAAACAGGAAACCCCAGACAGCTTCCATATTATATCACAAGAAGCCGTTGCGCGTTTCTTGGGATTATGCTAAGTTTGTATAAATTTCAACAGAAAAAGGTTAAAATTCATACAGATATTGGAAAAATACAAGCCAATATTTTGTTAATCGCAGAAAAATTTGTAATTTTGCGCTCAACAATCAAGCCGTGGTACTCTCGTTGGACTCGCGTAGTGCAAAAGACCTCGCCCCGAGCCTTCACTTTCCTTTAGGATTGTAGCCAGAGCCACGCAAAATAGAGGCAAAATCAACGCAGCTCATTTTATGGGCTGCGTTTCTTTTTGCTTTTCTTGAACATGGAATAATCCACCAATGGTTCATCTGGCTTTAATGCACTAATGCCATATTGTATTTTATTTGCATTCTTTTTGATTCCAACAGTAAGTTTTATTGTGCCTATATCTTGATGTTTATATATCACCACAAGCATATAGACAAATTCTTTTTGATTCTTGTCTCCTGATTTCTTAGAAACTCGTTTTATTGGACTTGCATTCTTCAGCACTTCATCAAGAAGCATCAATGCTCGTGTGGATTTATAGCTTTTAGCAGAATGTTCTTTAGCTTCGGCAAAAGATATAGCTCTAACGTAGATGTATTCTTGCATTACATTATTGAACACTTTCCTTTCTGTATTTGCAGCACTCCATTTTCTATGGAAATCGTCAATAATAGCCTCACGTTTTCTAATATCTTCCATAGACTGTCCCATTGGAATCCCATCAGCATCATATTCTATTTCCGTATGTGCATCATTCTGTGAAGGCGCATCTTCGCTGACTCGCCAAACAACATTTTCTTCTGGCTGTTCGTAACTTTGCTCAAAGGAAATGCTAATCAGTTCATATTCGTATTTTTCTTTTTGCTCTAACATGATTGTTTTGTGCAAAAATACAAATTATTTCAGTAATAACCAAATCTTTTTCATTTTTCATTTAATTTCGCGATTTCCTCTGGCTTCTCAACAAACATAGTTGCGCCATGAGCTTGAAGAAAGTCCTTTGTGCGGAAGCCCCAGAGAACGCTGATACATGGAATGCCAGAATTCTTTGCTGTCTGTAAATCAACATCGCTATCCCCGATATAGACACATTCGTTGGGGGAGGCATTCAGTTGTTTCATGGCCTTAAAAACCATATCGGGAGCTGGTTTCTTTCTGATGCCCTCAGCTTCGTTCTCGCCCAAAGCAATATCAATGAGATTAGGGAAATACTTGTCGCACAAGGCTTTAGTGGCAGCATCAAACTTATTGCTGACAACTGCGATACGCTTTCCCTGCGCTTTTAAGGAAGACAATAATTCGAGGATACCATCGTATGGTTGGGTGGTATCCTCGCTATGTTTCATATAGTGTTTTCTGAAGAAATCAAGCGCACGGGCCGTATCTTCTTCGGATGTGCCAGACGGTACGGCTCTCTTGATGAGAGTCGCTACTCCGTTACCTACCATTGAGCAAACCTCGTCAATGGTGTGAGTAGGGTAGTGGCATTGCTCCATAGCATAATTGACACTTGCTGCAAGGTCGCGGAGAGTGTCAAGGAGAGTGCCGTCGAGGTCGAAGATGAAAAGCCTAACCAAGCCTTCCCAAAGGGAAGGATGTTTTATAGTATTGTCGCTTGTTGGGGAGACACTATTGTTATTTATCATATTTGTTATATTTTTAACGTACCTTTGGTACTTGAACTGACAATAATTACCAATCTTCACAATCTTTAGACCAACAAGAAAATTTATGGAATAAGATTGGTGAAATTGGTAATTATTGTCAGTAAAAAGCTGCTTGCAGCCTATTTTTGGAAAAATGTTACTTTTTGATTTGGAAATACTAACCACTCCCCCTGAAGGGGGTAAGGGGGGAGGAGCCTTCCCTTTGGGAAGGACGGGTTAGGCTTTCAAACTCTCCTTCGTGATATTAATCTCATCACCTTCCTTTATCTCGCCACCGAGGATGCGCTCACATACGGCATCTTCGATGTAGTTCTGAATGGCACGCTTCAAAGGACGGGCACCGAACTGCACATCATATCCCTTTTCCGCAACAAAGTCCTTAGCGTCTTCTGAAACAGTAAGGGTATAGCCCAAATCTGATACTCGTTTAATGAGAGGTTTAAGCTCAATATCGATGATCTTTCTGATAGCTTTCAAGTCAAGCTGATCGAAGGTGATAATCTCGTCAAGACGGTTGAGGAACTCTGGGGCAAACTGTTTGCTGAGGCTCTTCTGGATAATAGAGCGAGCATATTCCTTGTCCTTCTCGTTCATGTTGATACCCAGACCATTACCTGCGTTGAAACCCACGCCATGAGCAAACTCCTTCAACTGGCGTGTACCTGCGTTAGAGGTCATGATGATAACGGTGTTACGGAAATCCACAAGACGACCGTTTCCGTCAGTCAATCTGCCTTCGTCGAGCACCTGAAGAAGCATATTGAAAACGTTGCTGTGAGCCTTCTCAATTTCGTCCAAAAGAATGATGCTGTAAGGCTTACGGCGAACCTGCTCCGTGAGCTGACCGCCTTCCTCATATCCTACATATCCCGGAGGCGCTCCTACAAGACGAGAGGTATTGAAGCTCTCGGTATATTCGCTCATGTCAATACGTATGAGGGAATCGGCAGAACCGAACATGTGCTCTGCAAGTTTCTTTGCGAGATAAGTCTTACCCACACCCGTAGGACCAAGGAACATAAACACGCCGATAGGGTGGTTCGGATCACGAAGTCCAACTCGGTTACGCTGTATTGACTTCACCATCTTGTCTATGGCAGCATCCTGAGCCACAACGGCATTCTTCAGCACAGAGCCCATATTGCGGAGACGGTCGCCCTCGCTCTCAGCCATACGCTGAACAGGGATGCCTGTCATCATAGATACTACATCTGCCACATCGTCAGCAGTAACTTCCTTCACGTTGTCAGAATCGCCTGACTGCCAACGGCGATTGCTTTCTGCAAGTTGCTCTTCCAACTCGCTCTGCTTGTCACGATATGCTGCAGCAAGCTCAAAGTTCTGGTTCTTTACAGATTCCAGCTTCTTCTGTTTAGCCTCTGCCACCTGCTTTTCAAGATCCACGATATCCTGTGGAACGTCGGCAAACTGCAGGTGAAGTCGTGAGCCAACCTCGTCAAGGGCATCAATAGCCTTGTCAGGGAAAGCACGATCTGTGACATAACGTTCTGTCAACTTGACACAGGCTGTCAGAGCCTCGTCAGTATAATGTACGTGATGATGAGCCTCATAGCGTGATTTCACGTTCTGAAGTATCTGATGTGTCTCCTCGGCTGTAGAAGGCTGTACGATAATCTTCTGGAAACGACGCTCAAGAGCACCATCTTTTTCGATAGTCTTGGCATACTCGTCAAGGGTGGTTGCGCCAATACATTGTACCTTACCGCGAGCCAATGCAGGCTTGAGCATATTGGCTGCATCCATAGTGCCACCACCGCCACCTGCACCTATGATTGTGTGTATCTCGTCGATGAAGACAATGATATCCGGATTTTCCTCTAACTCCTTGATAAGAGCCTTGATACGCTCCTCGAACTGTCCGCGATACTTAGTGCCTGCCACCATTCCTGCCATATCAAGAGCCACAAGACGCTTGTTGAATAGGATAGGGGAGGTGCGGTTGTCGGCTATGCGTTGTGCAAGACCTTCCACAATGGCACTCTTACCCACACCAGGCTCGCCTATGAGGATTGGGTTGTTCTTCTTTCTGCGACCGAGAATCTCTGTAAGACGCTGAATCTCCTTCTCACGACCTACACATGGATCAAGCTTACCCTCTGCGGCTGCCTGAGTAAGGTCGGTTGAGAAATTATCAATCACAGGAGTCTTCTTGCCACCAGCCTTAGCTTTCGGCTTTTCGGTAGTCTGGGTGTTGGAAGCAGAATCCTCTACTCCTTCCTCCATATCGTCGTCGGTCAGGTCAAGACCGTTGGTAGGAGTCTGTGCAGGAGCATATTCCTCACAGAAATCAAGAATGTTATCGTAGTTCATGTTATTTTCCTCCATAATATCCTTTGCAACGCTGTTCATACCGTCATGAAGCATCGCAAGAAGCAAGTGTTTTACATCAACATCGTGGTCGTGACTCATGCGAGCCTCAAGGTCGGCAAGACGCAAGATGCTGTTTGTCTGGTCGTTGAAGAGAATATCGTCCTCAGAAATCTCCTTTGTCTCGGCATTCACAGGCTCATTGTTCTGCTCCTGACGGTTGAAGATATCCTGTATGGATTCAAGGAGTTTCTGAGTAACGGCTTCCTTATCCACATTCAGATGCTCCATTGCCTGATTAGGGAAGTCATAGCGATCCTTAATCATAGTAAGGAGGATATGCTCTGGACGCACACTCTTGCTATGCAACTGTGCTGCATAGTGTCGGGTCTTCTTCAGAAGGTTTATGAGTTGATCTGTATATTGATGTTTCATTAACGCAGCCTAACCAAGCCTTCTCAAAGGGAAGGATGTTTTATACACTTAGAGCGTATATGCCTTTCAATTCAGAAGGCTTGGTGATTAATTATTATTAGTATTTTAATCTCGTACTACAAAACCCGTGCCAACTTATTTTCCTTCCGGCTCCCTCACTACGGGGGAAGGCTTGGTTAGGCTTTTAAGCTCATCATTAATTCTTTGCACAGGCAATCCCATTACGTTGAAGTAACTGCCCTCCAGACGAGTTACGCCAATATAACCAATCCATTCCTGAATGCCATAGGCACCAGCCTTGTCGAATGGCTTGTAGTTGTCTATATAATAGTATATCTCCTCATCGGTAAGCTCGCGGAAAGTTACGTTGGTACAAACAGAGAGTTGTTTCTCCTTGTCCTTGCTGAGCAGACACACGCCAGTATAAACCTGATGTGTGCGACCGCTTACGAGGCGGAGCATACGATGTGCATCCTCACGATTCTTTGGCTTTCCGAGAATCATATCGTCAACGACCACAACCGTATCGGCTGTCACAACTACCGTATCATCGGTCATCGTAATGCCCTCTGGAACAGCCTCTTTGTTCGTGAACCATTCTTTGTAAGGCTCTGCTTTCTTTCCTGCAATATATCCAGCCACTTCCTTTGCCGGAAGAGTATCGGGATAGCTCTCGTCTATGCCTTTGATGACATGAACTTCGTATGGTATGTCAAGACCGCCGAGAAGCTCACGACGGCGAGGTGAATTGCTTGCTAAGATTAACTTCATACAGCCTAACCAAGCCTTCCCAAAGGGAAGGATGTTTTATACATTTTATTGTTTATGCCTTTCGTTTATTGAAAATACTATATCGCATCCCTCCCTTTGGGAGGGCCTGGGTGGGCTTCCTTACCACCCAAACGCTTTTGCCGAGCTTAGCCAGAGACCTCTGCTCTTGAGAAGTTGCTCAAGCACATCGCGGGCAAAACCATTGCCTCCAGATGCTGGAGAGACGTAGGTGGAGATGCTCTTTATTTCCTGACAGGCATCAGACGGGCAACATGTGCATCCTGCAACCTTCATTATCTCATAGTCGGGAATATCATCTCCGAGGAACATCACTTCCTCGTCCTTCAGATTGTTCTGACGGCAGTATTCGCGATACTTTTCAATCTTCACGGCGCATCCCATGAAAATATCATTTACGCCAAGTTTGCTGTATCGGTATTGAATGCTGTCGCACTTGCCTCCCGTGATGATTGCAAGACGTATGCCTTGCTTTGTTGCAAGTTGAATGGCATAGCCATCCTTCACGTTCATCGTGCGGATAGGATTGCCGTTAAGGTCCATAGGAATTGTGTTTTCGCTGAGAACCCCATCAACATCAAATATCACGGTTGTTATCTTTGATAAATCGTATTCTATCATTATCTTCTTTTTGTTTTTGTCAAGCGCAGAGATGCGGAGTCGCTAATATTTAGGCTCTGTGTCTTTGTGCCTTTGTGTTCTATTTGTTTCTGAGTGCAAAGATATACAAAAAAAACGATTCCGCCAAGAAAAATCCCCATCGCTTTGCGAGGAAATCCCCTTTTTTTACCTCTCGTCATGTAGAAGGAGCTTTTCGTGTTGAGAAGAAAACACTTTAATTCTGCTTATCCTCCGTTGCTTCTCCATCGCTGCTCCATCGTATCGATTGACTGTTTTAGGAGGAAAGGGCCTTCAAGGTTCACAATATGGGAGTGGATATGGCGAAGAAGATGCGCACCGACGAGGGCAAGCTAAAGCCGTTCTCTGAGTGGAAGAAGGACATCAAGTCTATTGCATCCCACTATTGCGGTGCTTGGCTGCAGACGGAGTATAACACCGCCACTCTCCGCGCCAAGTTCGCTGCTGAGTGGAAACAGTACGAAGCTGATGTGGACATCATGCCTAACCTCAGATGGATGCCTACCACAAGTGCCAATCCCGAAGAGGAACACAAGGTGTATTGGATGAACCGCCTCACCCTCTCTGTGGGTGACAAGTTCTGGGACAAGCACCACCCCGGTGACCATTGGAACTGCAAGTGTAGCCTCGAACAGACTGACGAACCCGCCAATCCTGATGTACTCAGCCATATTCCTGACGTGAAGCCACAGAAGGGACTCGCTGCCAATCCGGGGAAGACAGGGGAGATGTTCGACCAACAGCATCCGTATTTCGCAAAGAGTTGTGCTAAATGTTTCGCCACTAAAGGATTGAAGAACAAAATGACCAGTTTTTTAAACATCAAGAGGGATTGTATGCATTGTGAGTATATAAACAATTGCCTAAAACCCTCATTAAACTACAAAATAGGCAAAGGGCATGTAAAGATTCATCCTCTTGTTGAAGTAACCGACACCGACTTCAAGAAACTACAGCAAGTGGCAGAATATTTTGCCTCCAAAGGTCATACTGTTGAACTTACACCAAAGATGAGCCGTCCTTCAAAGTTCGACTATGATTGTGTGTATCATAGCTTGGTCGGAACAAAGTTCGAGGGGAAATGCCCCGATTTGCGCATTGATGGTGTTTGGTATGAGCATGAAGGGTTTGTAACCGACAACCCTAAGAGAGCGTTCAAAAATATGCTTAATGACGGTATGGTGCAAAGTAGTCGTTTGATTATAGACAGACCTAACTTGACTACTCGTTGGATGAAACATAATATTTTTGACCGAGTCACCAGATACGGTCAGGATATTCAAGAAGTATGGATAAGGAATGATAACGGAGGGTTAGAACTGCTATATAAAAACAGTGGGTCGAAATAATTCGACCCCTGCTGGCAAGGAATCGGTAGTCATTAGCTACGGAATCCTTTAACTCTCCTCTATGGGAGTTGTTGCAAAGATAAACAATTCTTCTTGAACCTCCAAATATTTTTCGTTAAATCTGCAAAATAACGCAAAAAATCGTCCTTTATAGCTCTTATCTTCCTCTTATGCTGCTCTTATGTAGCTCTTATTCGGAGTAAGATCACATCTAAAACGTTCTATTATGGCAAATGCGCAAAATATAGACAAAATCTTTGCTGAATTGGCAAAAAAGGTGCAAAGAGAGGTGCAAATCAACCTCCCTCGCAAGGTCGGAATCATAGCGAAGAACCACTTCACCGACAACTTTAGGAAGGGCGGTTTCGTAGATTCAAGCCTCGAACCTTGGCAGACAACCAAACGTCAGCAATCGGGTAGGGGAGCTGAGGGAAAGTACACCCCTCTGACCTCAAGGCGCGACCACCTCATGCGCTCAATCACTTCGCACCCTCGACCGGGAGAGGTGACAATCATCAACGATGTGGAGTATGCCTATATCCACAACGAAGGCGGTGTTGTCAATCCGAAGGTGACAGACAAGATGCGCAAGTTCGCGTGGTACAAGGTCTATAGCCTTGCCGGAATAAGGAAGGGCAGCAAGAAGAAGGGCAAGACCGCCAAGAAAATTCCCCTTCGCTTTGCGAGGAAATCCCTTTTTTTGTCTCTCGTCATGTAAAAGGTGCTTTTCGCGTTGGGAAGAAAATACTTTAATTCTGCTTATCCTCCGTTATTGCTCCATCGCTTCTCCATCGTTTCTCCATCGAAACGATGGACTATCGATGGAGTATCTTAGGAGGAAAAGGGGAGGAACAAGAGACTTGCTTTGGAGGCAAAAAAGCCTTGTTATATATCAAAAATATTTGATAGTGAAATATCTAAAACGTCAGGCTTTTCTTTGTGTTTTGTAAACTATTGTTAATGTGTTTTTTGTGCTAAAATGATACTTCTTTCATAAAACCATATAAATCCTTAAATACAATCGCCAGAAATGACTTTCAGACTTGTGAAATTGTGCTTTTTGTGTCTGTCTAAGTATGCCATTTTTCAAATTTTTTAAAATATCTCGTTAATTAATGCTTAAATTAATACTTTTTAGATGATTGGATGCTGAAAAATGAGTATTTTTTTGTACTTTTGCATTCGATTTTTGGAAAATAGGTAAATAAAACATATTAAAAAATTATGGCAGAAGCTATAGACATAAGAGAATTAAATGCTCTCATAGAGCAGCAGAGTAACTTTGTTACTAATCTGACAACCGGCATGGATCGTGTTATTGTCGGTCAGAAGCATCTTGTTGAATCACTTCTCATCGGATTGCTTTCCGATGGTCACATATTGCTTGAAGGTGTGCCTGGTCTTGCAAAGACACTTGCAATCAACACCCTTTCAAAATTAATCGATTCAAAGTTCAGTCGTATTCAGTTCACACCTGACCTTCTTCCTGCCGATGTTGTAGGTACAATGATCTATTCTCAGAAAGAAGAGAACTTCCAGGTGAAGAAAGGTCCTGTATTCGCTAACTTCGTGCTTGCCGATGAGATCAACCGTGCTCCAGCCAAGGTGCAGAGTGCTTTGCTCGAGGCTATGCAGGAGCATCAGGTTACTATCGGTGAATCTACATTTGCTCTTCCAAAGCCTTTCCTCGTAATGGCAACACAGAACCCTGTTGAGCAGGAAGGTACTTATCCATTGCCTGAGGCGCAGATGGACCGTTTCATGCTTAAGGTCGTAATCAGCTATCCTACACTTGAGGAGGAGAAGCGCATCATGCGTGAGAATCTTGCAGGCAGCCTCCCAGAGGTTGTTCCTGTAAGCTCAGCTGATGAGATTATCAGAGCTCGTGAGGTTGTCCGTCAGGTTTATATCGACGAGAAGATTGAGCAGTATATTGCTGATATCGTATTCGCTACACGTTTCCCAGAGAACTACGGTTTGAAGGAACTGAAGTCTATGATTACCTTCGGCGGTAGTCCTCGTGCAAGTATCAGTCTCTGTAAGGCTGCTCGTGCTTATGCCTTCATCAAGAGAAGAGGCTATGTTATTCCTGAGGATGTTAGAGCCGTTGCGCATGACGTTCTTCGTCATCGTATCGGTCTTTCATACGAGGCTGAGGCTAACAATATCACATCAGAGGAGATTGTTAGCCAGATAATCAACAAGGTTGAGGTGCCTTAAGAAGCCTAAGCTACGGCCCCTCACTCGCCCTTCGGGCACCCTCTCCCCAAGGGGCGAGGGGGATGTTAGTAATGAAACCTCAAGAAAATTGAATTAATAACGCAATTAAAAATACATACCCCATAGCGTAAAAAGGTAACTTTTTCCCTCGCCCCTTGGGGAGAGGGTGCCCATAGGGCGGGTGAGGGGCTGTCTTTTTATGGAGACTTCTGAAATACTTAAAAAGGTCAGGAAGATAGAGATAAAGGCCCGCGGTCTTTCAAGCAATATCTTCGCCGGACAATATCACTCGGCTTTCAAGGGACGCGGTATGGCGTTCTCGGAGGTTAGGGAATATCAGTTCGGTGATGATGTGCGTGATATCGACTGGAACGTGACGGCGAGATTCCATCGTCCGTTCGTGAAGGTGTTCGAGGAAGAGCGTGAGCTTACCGTCATGCTGATGATAGACGTGTCAGGTTCGCTGGATTTCGGTACCCGCTCGCAGATGAAGCGTGAGATGGTGACAGAGATGGCAGCAACACTCGCGTTCTCGGCTATTCAGAATAATGATAAGATTGGTGTTATCTTCTTCTCTGACCGTATAGAGAAATATATCCCGCCGAAGAAGGGAAAGAAACATGTGCTCTACATCATACGTGAGGTGCTTGATTTCCAAGCGGAGTCGAAGAAGACAGATTTGTCTCAGGCTTTCGAGTTCCTCGGGCAGGTGATGAAGAGAAAATGTACGGCTTTCGTGATGAGCGACTTCTATGACAGGAAGCCTTTCGTGAAGCCTTTGCAGGTGTGCCGCTCAAAGCACGACCTTATGGCAATTCAGGTCTATGACCCTATTATGAAAACCCTTCCTGATGTAGGAATACTCCGTGTAAGGGATGCCGAGACAGGTCATGAGATGTATATCGATACATCGAGCAAGGCACTTCGCACGGCTCATGCGAAATTCTGGCTGGAACGTTCGGCTAATTTGAAACAGACGTTTGCAAAAACGAGTGTTGACTTTGTAAGTGTCGCTACTGACGGTGACTATGTGAAGTCGCTAAGGCAGATGTTTGCTATGCGTGGAAGTTAAGAGGTTAAGGGGAAAGTATAAAAAGTAGTAAAGCAGAATTATTTTGACAAAGAAAATTTACATATTGCTCTGGGCGTTGATGCTCGTTGCTATTCCTGTGTCTGCACAAAATGTGAGCGTGGAGGCAAAGATTGACTCTACCGTTATTTTCGTCGGACAGCAGACGGGATTCCATCTTGGAGTGACCGTGAAGAATGGGCAGAAAGTGCAGTTCCCTCAGTATCAGCCGCTTGATCATATAATTCCGGGTGTTGAGGTTGTTGAGATATTGCCGACAGATACCCAGAAACTTGATGACGGATATCTTCGTGTATCAGCTCACTATACCCTCACTTCGTTTGAAGACACGCTTTATTACATTCCTGCGATAAAGGTGAAGGTGAACGACAAGGATTTTGAGTCTAAGTCGCTGGCATTGAAGGTTCTTACCGTGAAGGTTGATACGTTGCATCCTAATCAGTTCTATCCTGCAAAGGATGTGCAGGACAATCCTTTCCTATGGGAAGAATGGAGTCGTCTGCTATGGTTGAGTGCCGCTGTGTTGGCTCTCTTCATAATCTCACTCCTGATGTTCATGCGTCTGAAGAGCGAGAAGCCAATCGTCTTCAAGGTCAAGATAGTGAAGCGCATACCTGCTCACCAGAAGGCTCTGAACTCTATCGAGGAGATAAAGGCAAAGAGTACAACTGTGACGGTTGATGACGCAAAGGCATACTATACTCATCTTACAGACACTCTGAGGCGCTATATGATGGAACGCTTCGGATTCAATGCTATGGAGATGACGAGTGCCGAAATCATATCACGTCTCCGTCAGGAAGAGGATCAGAAGAAGATTGACGAGCTTACCATGCTCTTTGAGACTGCCGACCTTGTGAAGTTCGCCAAGTACTCAGTAGGCGTGAGTGAGAATGACCACAACCTTATCTCGGCTATCGACTTTATCAACACCACAAAGCAGGAGAATGCTCCTACCGAGGAACGTATCGAACCAACTGTTACCGAGAAGGACAAGCAGACGATACGTAACCGCAGGATTCTGAAGTGGTCGTTGGTTGGTATTGTATTGGCAACTGTTGCACTCCTTGTATATGTCGTCTGGGAGTTGATACTGCTTTGCTTTTAATAATTAAAGCATCTCTTTTATGGAATTTGAATCACCATTATACTTCATATTACTGCTATTGCTCGTACCTTATATTATATGGTACTTCCTATTGCGCAATAACGGCAAGAGAAAGGCGGAGGTTTCAATCTACTTGAGCGATACCAATGTCTATAGGAATGCTCCTGTAAGCTGGAGGGTGAGACTGATGGGTGTACCTATGGCACTCAGGTGTATAGCATTCATTCTCATTGTCATAGCCTTAGCTCGTCCGCAGACACGTAATGCGTGGAATGAGAAGACGGTAGAGGGCATCGACATCATGCTGGCTATGGACGTATCTACCAGTATGCTGGCAGAGGACTTGAAGCCTAACCGTATTGAGGCAGCCAAGGCCGTTGCTGGAGAGTTTATTGCTGACCGTCCGAATGATAATATCGGTCTTACTATCTTTGCTGGTGAGGCGTTCACCCAGTGTCCGATGACAGTTGATCATGCTTCTTTGCAGAATCTTCTGAACGGAACAAGAACGGATATCGCTGCTCAGGGACTTATCTCTGACGGTACGGCTATCGGTATGGGACTTGCTAATGCGGTTTCACGTCTGAAGAACTCAAAGTCAAAGAGTAAGGTTGTGATTCTCCTTACCGACGGTTCTAACAATATGGGTGATATCTCACCTATGACAGCGGCTCAGATAGCCAAGAGTCTTGGAATTCGTGTCTATACCATCGGTGTCGGCACAACAGGCGTTGCTCCTTATCCAATGCCTGTTGCAGGTGGTATTCAGTATGTGAACATGCCTGTTGAGATTGATACCAAGACACTTGAGGGCATCGCTGCAACGAGTGACGGTAATTTCTATCGTGCAACGAACAATAAGGAGTTGGTTCAGATTTACAAGGATATTGACAAACTTGAGAAGACCCGACAGAATGTGAAGAAGTTCTCAAAGCGTTATGAGGCATATCAGCCATTTGCTATTGCTGCAGCCCTGATATTGCTCTTAGAGGTGCTTTTGAGACTGACTGTATTTAGAAAGATTTAGAAAGCCTATTATAGATATAAATGCTTAGATTTGAATCTCCAATATATCTGTATCTCCTGCTGATAATCCCGGTATTCTTCGGGCTTATGGTATTGGCTGAGTACAGGCGCCGAAAGGCAATAAATAAGATGGGTGATCCCCTGCTGATTGCAAAGCTTATGCCCGATGCCTCTGCAAAGAGACGTTGGATAAAGTTCGGTGCACTTCAGTTGGCTCTTGTAATGCTTATCCTCATGGTGGCACGTCCGCAGATGGGAACAAAGGTGAGCAATGAGAAACGTAATGGCATAGAGTGCATTATTGCAATGGATATCTCTAACTCCATGCTTGCCGAGGATGTTCAGCCTTCTCGTTTGGATAAGAGTAAGATGCTTGTGGAGAATCTTGTTGACAAGTTCAATAACGACAAGATCGGTCTTATCGTCTTTGCAGGAGAGGCATTCGTGCAGCTTCCTATCACATCCGACTATGTTTCCGCCAAGATGTTCCTCCAGAGCATTGAGCCTTCACTCATTGATACTCAGGGAACGGATATTGCACAGGCTATAAACCTTGCATCCAAGAGCTTCACACAGCAGGACAAGATTGGTAAGGCGATAATTGTGATTACTGATGGTGAGGACCATGAAGGTGGTGCCTCAGAGGCCGCAAAGGCTGCTATGAAGAAGGGAATGAATGTGTTCATTCTCGGTATTGGTGATACAAACGGTGCTCCAATCCCTACAGGTAGGGGAGGATATTTGACTGACAACACAGGAAATACCGTAATGACACGTCTCAATGAGCAGATGTGTCGTGAGGTTGCGGCTGCAGGTAAGGGAACATACATCCATGTTGACAACACATCTGCTGCTCAGGAGCGTCTTAATGATGAGCTTTCAAAGCTTCAGCAGGGCTCTATGAAGAGTGTTATCTATTCAGAATACAACGAGCAGTTCCAGGTGTTCGGAATCCTCTGCATCCTCCTTCTTATTATCGAGATTTGCATTAATGAGGCAATGAATCCTTTCTTCTCCAAGATAAAGATATTCCATAAGGGAGCTACTTGTACTTTACTTCTCCTTGCCTTGGGCAGTATGAGTGTTATGGCTCAGAATGACAGGGCTCATATCCGTAAGGGTAACAGATTTTACCGCAGCGGTGCCATAGAGCAGGCAGAGGTGGAGTATAGCAAGGCTCTTACGAAGAAGGATAATAATCCTCAGGCGCTTTATAACCTTGCCTGTACCTATATGCAGCAGAACAAGGATTCACTTGCTGCCGTTTATTTCGACAAGGCTTCGAATGCTGAGACTTCAAAATTCAGGAAGTCGAAGTCCTTTCATAATGTCGGCGTCATCTATCAGAGACATCAGATGTATGCTGAGGCTATCAAGGCTTATGAGCAGTCGCTTCGTCTTAATCCAAATGACAATGAGACGAGGTATAACTTAGTGCTCTGTAAGCGTAATCAGAAGAATCAGCCGCAGGAAAACAAGCAGAAGCAGCAGAAAAAGCAGAAGAAAGAGCAGAAGAAGGAACCGCCTAAGGATCAGATGAGTAAGGACAATGCCGAGCAACTTCTTCAGGCTGCTATGCAGCAAGAGAAAAATACTCAGCACAAACTCAAGAAGATCAAGACGCAGACGCAGAGTAAGAACCTGCAGAAGAATTGGTAACAGTGGCCTCTCCCCCCGCCCTTCCTCATAGGGAGGGAGCAGGAATGCCTATACTGGTTAATCAATATAATGAGTAAAAACAAATAATAATCCTTTTGCCTTCCGGCTCCCTCCCTACGGGGGAGGGCGGGGGAAGAGGTCGAATAATAATATAAATATGCCTTTTGCCTTCCGGTTCCCTCCTTATGAGGAAGGGCGGAAGGAGAGGTCGGGGGTCATGAAAAGACTATCTACCATAATACTATTCTTGCTGACCATCATCCCGATGATGGCTCAGATACGTGTAAGTGCTCCGCAGCAAGTGGCTGTAGGAGAGCAATTCCGTTTGCAATACATTATATCCACAACGGATGTAAAGGGATTCCGTGCGGGTAGCATTCCTGATGCCTTCGAGGTTCTTATGGGACCGAGCACCAGTACGCAGCAGAGCTTCCAGATGATTAACGGACATACTACGCAGTCAAGTTCTGTTACCTACACCTATATCCTTGCTGCTGTTAAGAAAGGCTCTTTCGTGATCAGCGGTGCTCATGCAAACGTTAATGGAAAGTCGGTCTTCTCCAATTCAGTGAGAATCAACGTATCTGGTAGTGCGCAGAATCAGCAGTATGGAATGCAGCAGCAAGGAGCGCAGGTCCGCCCTTCCGGCTCTCATATCTCTGGTAATGACCTGTTTATCAAGGTAAGTGCAAACAAGACTCGAGTTCACGAGCAGGAGCCAATCCTTCTCACATACAAGGTATATACTCAGTTGGAATTGACACAGCTTGAGGGTAAGATGCCTGACCTTACAGGCTTCCATACTCAGGAAGTACCGCTTCCACAGCAGAAATCATTCCATATTGAGACTGTGAACGGCCGTCCTTACCGTTGTGTTACGTGGAGTCAGTATCTTATGTACCCGCAGATGACGGGTAAGTTGCAGATTCCAAGCATCACGTTCAAGGGTATTGTCGTACAGGAAAACCGTAATGTGGATCCGTTTGAGGCATTCTTCAATGGCGGAAGCGGTTATGTAGAGGTGAAGAAGAATATAGTGGCACAGGGAATGACCGTGCAGGTTGATCCTCTTCCACAGAAGCCTTCCAATTTCTCAGGAGGCGTGGGAAAGTTCACTATAAGTGCTTCACTTGACCATCCGAAGGTGAAAGCCGGCGACCCTGTAAAAGTGCGTATCGTTGTCGGAGGTCATGGTAATCTCAAACTCATAAAGCAGCCGGAGCTCGTTCTTCCGAAGGATTTCGACAAGTATGATGCGAAGGTGACGGACAAGACAAAGCTTACGGCAGGCGGACTTACTGGTAATATGCTGTATGACGTGCTTATCGTGCCAAGAAATCAGGGTAAGTATCAGCTTCAGCCTATTGAACTGACCTATTTCGATACTTCAGCCAATAAATACAAGACCATCCGCACCAATCCTATGGTTCTCGAGGTGGAGAAGGGTAGTGGTAAGGTTGGTGATGTAGCTGATTATTCTCAGCCGCAGGATAAGGACATCCGCTTCATCCATAACGGAGCTCCTGAGATTGTCAAGCCTAACGACTATTTCTTCGGAAGCAATCTCTATATTATCCTTAATGCTTTGGTAGTCCTCATCTTCTTTGTTCTCCTCATTGTATTCCGCAAGCAGGCAATGGAGATGGCGAACATCGATGCTATGAGAGGAAAGAAAGCCAATAAGGTGGCAGGCAAGCGATTGAAGCTCGCTGCCAAACTCATGGCAGAAGGCAAGTCTTCTGAGTTCTACGATGAGGTGTTGAGGGCACTTTGGGGCTATGTTGCTGACAAACTGTCGATTCCTGTTTCACAGCTCTCACGTGAGAATATTGCAGAAAAGCTGTCTGCCCGCAATGCAAGTCAGAATGATATTGACACATTCCTTGAGGCTCTCGATGAATGTGAGTTCGAGCGCTATGCTCCTGGTGATGCTGCTGGTAATATGCAGAAGACCTACGACAAGGCTGTTTCTGCAATCACGAATATTGAGGAAGGAATGAAAAAGAAGAAATCCTCCAAATCTCAGTTAAAGGGAGACTTGAATGTAGGATTATGGATAGTTCTATTCGCTATTCACTTTTCGCTATTCACATTTGTAACCCCTGCAATGGCAGAGGAGGCACCAGCAAAGGCTGAGACAGTTCAGTCATTGAAGCAGAAAGCCGATGATGCCTATTCAAAGGGCAAGTATCTGGATGCAATTGAAGCATACGAGGCTGCCTTGAAGAAGGGAGAGAGTGCAAGTCTCTATTATAACCTCGGTAACGCATATTTCCGTACGGATAACGTCACACGTGCTGTAATTAACTATGAGAAGGCTCGTCGTCTTGCTCCTGGTGATGCTGATATCATTCATAATCTTGAGGTTGCACGTTCAAAGACTATTGACAACATCCAGCCGGGTGAGAAGATATTCTTCAAGGTGTGGTATGAGGATATAAAGACATCGATGGGCATTGACACATGGGCAACGCTCTCACTCGTGTCTCTCATCGTGGCATTGCTCATGTTCCTCGTCTATCTGTTTGTGAAGAATATGACGGTGAGGAAGGTGGCATTCTATCTGAGCGTCATCCTTGTTATCGTCTTTATCCTCGGAAATGTCTTCGCCTCACAGCTGAAGGACTTTACAACTAATTCTAAATGTGCTGTCATAGTTTCTCCTACTGCGACTGCAAAGAAAACACCGACAGAGCAGGGGGCTGATGCCTGCATCCTGCATGAGGGAACCAGAGCTGATGTAATAGATGCCTTGAAAGGATGGTATGAAATCCGTCTCGCTGACGGCACCGAAGGCTGGATTTCAGAAAAGGATGTTGAGGTGATTGAATAGCCTACCCCGTCCCTCACAAAAGGTAGTCCGATGTTGATAACATTGGAGTATGTGACAAACTCCCTCCCCTTACCCCCTCCAGATGGAGTGGTTAGTATTTCTAATCACGGGGGCAACGATAATTAATTATAATAAAATAGCCATTCCCGCATGGGGATAATAGTATAAAACATCCTTCCCTTTGGGAAGGCTTGGTTAGGCTTTATGGACATGTACTTTCTCGGGTTGCTCAATGGTAGCAACTCATTGTTCCTTGACCGTTTTGCGGTTGCATTTACCACAGGCTATACATGGATTCCGCTCTATGTGTCGCTTGCGGTACTTGTTGTTAGGAACAATAAGACGATGGGACAGATAATGCTGATCTTCGGCTGCGTCCTCCTTGGAGTCCTTACTTCCGGACTTCTGTCCGACTATATCGTCAAACCATATTATATGCGTCCGCGTCCATGCTACGACCCAGAGTTCAGGCATATGGTTCATACCGTGGCAGGGTATTCAGCAAGTGGATACAGCTTTTTCTCATCCCACGCAGCCAACACCATGATGCTGTCGGTTTTTGTTACGCTCCTTGTAAGGGGGAAGGTGCTGAGTCCGTTGCTCTTTGCGTGGTCGTTGATGAATGCCTGGACGCGCCTGTATCTCGGAGTACATTGGTTTACCGATGTCGTTGTAGGACTTGCCTGGGGTGCTGTAGTAGGTGTTCTTGTGTATCTCCTCTATTACAAGCTCGCACCGCGTGCAAAATACATTTCTTCCAAATACACAGGAACAGGATATGACAAGAATGACATTGACGTGTGTATCAGCATAATGATGCTCACGGTGATTTATTGTTTCTTTAGGGTAATAATATAATGACCTATGAATCCCAAAAACATTCAAATAATCGACTATAACTATCCTCTGCCTGACGAACGCATTGCGAAGTTCCCGAAGGCGGAGCGTGACCAGAGCAAGCTCCTTGTATATAACAGAGGAGAGATAAGTGATGATACTTTCTGCAATATCACCGACCACCTCCCTAAGGGTGAGATGATGGTATTCAACAATACCCGCGTCATTCAGGCGCGTATTTATTTCCACAAGGCAACAGGTGCGCTTATTGAGGTGTTCCTGCTTGAGCCTGCTATGCCAACCGACTATGAACTTATGTTCCAGACACGCGGAAAGTGTTCATGGGTGTGTATGGTTGGCAATCTGAAGAAATGGAAGGAAGGCCGTTTGGTACGCGAGATAAAGGTTGGAGACAAGACCATTAATCTCAGTGTGGAGCGCAAGCAAGAGGTTCATACCGGGCATTGGATTGACTTTGAGTGGGATGACGATACCGTTTCTTTCGCAGAAATCATTGATGCCTGTGGAGAGCTTCCAATTCCTCCATACCTCAACCGTAAGACGGAAGAGAGCGACAAGACAACATATCAGACCGTATATTCCAAGATAAAGGGCTCTGTGGCAGCCCCTACTGCTGGACTTCATTTCACCGACCGTGTTCTTGCCGATATTGATGCTCACGGCATTGAGCGTGAGGAACTTACCCTTCATGTTGGAGCCGGAACCTTCAAACCTGTCAAGGCAGAGCGTATCGAAGGGCACGAGATGCACACGGAGTTCGTATCGGTAAAGAAGCATACCATTGAGCGACTTCTTGCCCACGAAGGCCGCTGCATTGCCGTTGGAACTACGAGCGTGCGCACTCTCGAAAGTCTCTATTATATGGGTGTGAAGCTCATTCTCAACGCTGATCTCACGGAGGAGCAGTTGCACGTGAATCAGTGGGAACCATACGAGGGAGAGGTGGCAGAAAAAGCAAAGACAGTATCTTCTGTGGAATCTCTCAAGGCATTGCTTGCCTGGTATGAGAAAAACGATGTCACGGTGCTCCATAGCAGTACGCAGATCATCATAGCACCGGGTTATAGCTATCATATCGTCAAGGCCTTGGTAACCAATTTCCATCAGCCACAGTCCACATTGCTGTTGCTCGTAAGCGCTCTTATCGGCGAAGACTGGCACAAGGTTTATGACTATGCCCTTTCTCATGACTTCCGTTTCCTGTCCTATGGCGACAGCTCCCTTCTGATACCAAACTGATTCCCTATTAGCTCCAATCTAGGGAACGGACTTACAACGGATTTACAACGGTATTATAACGGACTTACCTCCCTCCCTTTGGGAGGGGCGGGGTAGGCGTTAATTCCGAGTGCAAAGTTACAACATTCCCATTGCGGTTCACGAATGTTTTGCTAATTTTTTTTGATTTTTTTTCTGATCAAATTGGCGCATTTTTGTTGCAGTGTTGACTTCGTCGAGACTGCGGGCGCTCGGCATAGCTGAAGCAAGCTCCGACTCTGCACTCGCTGTTGCAGTGTTGCAGTGTTGCAGTTCTCATGAAGCCTTTCCCATACCTAAAAAATACTTCTATATTTATATATAAATATAGAGTTTATTTTTGACTTTTTATATAGTCATTTTTTAACTGCAACAACTGCAACACTGCAACACATTAGGTCACGAATGCTACTGTGATTTTCTGTTTAACTGTCTAAGTAAGAGATAGTTGGTGTTACTGTGGATTGGCGTCTTTACGACGGCTGAATTTTCGTCCTTCGTACTTTTTCCTATGCCGGCATAATAAAAAATACCTCAGAAACACAACTTTTTTGCTTGTTTCTGCGAAGATTTTGCGTAGTTTTGTGCTTCTGCGCACCCCCTGTATAAGCCTAAAAAATATAAAATGCAATAAAAAATAGGGAAAAATGTCTTGAACCGCAAGGAAATATTTGTAGATTTGCACTCAGAAAAATCAGATAAATCCGTTTTCATTTTTGACAATGCCCCATTTTTTCTCGCTTTTCTTCGCTATTCTCCTTTTTTTTAGTATTTTTGCATCGTTAATTCATAGGCAAAATGAAAATCGGAGATAAAGTAAGATTCCTCTCTACTACGGGAGGAGGCAAGATAGCAGGCATTTTTTTTCGTTGTTCGACGAAAAAAATGCCCGCATTTTCTTTTTTTGTCATTATTTTTTTATATATTTGCAAAAAATAATTTCATATGAGTAAATTGGAACTTCACACTTTTGATGTAAAGTTAGACAAGACAACGAAAGTCTTGACTGCTATCGTGTTTTTTACTTTGGCCTTAACAATATATTTATTGGCAAACAGGGTGATTTTGTATAGTCATAAAGAAATGTTGCTAGAAAAAATAGGGTTGGTAGTAATATGTATTACCTTGATAACGTGCTTTGTGTTTAGTCCACGGAAACTTATTCTTACGAACAAAGAGCTTATAGTGAGATGTCGAGCCTATAGCAAACATATACCTATAAAGGACATAGTATCTTGCACGTTTCATTCAGAAATTATTGACGGTTCAACGATACGATTGTTCGCTTCTGGCGGATTTGGAGGGTATTACGGATTGTTCTGGAATAGTAAATGTGGAAAATTCAAAGCTTTTTTTGGCAATCGTTCGTCAACGTTTACGCTTAAATTAGTTTCAGGAGAATATGTTGTTCTCGGATGCGAAAACTGTCAGTCATTGATAAATGAATTAACATCGATTATAAATAGACCTCAAAGATGAAAACACGATTTGTTTTATCGTCTTTTTAGGGCGCAGGGGGCTATCCATGGACAATCCCCCCCTGCGCCACATTTTGGGCAGACTAACAAATCACTTCTCGGTTTATGCTGTCGTGCGGGGCTGTGTGGGGTTGCCACGAAAAAATCCGGGTGCGCCCAAGCCGATTATTGTTTGATATTCTACCAGTTGAAATTTCAGCTCGTTGACTTTTTACCTTGGTGCTAAGGCTGATTAATGCTCTTGACGACAGCGCAAATTTGCGCCATCGTAGTTTTTATCATCACTAAACTTTCATAACACATACACTATTTTCGCGTTTTCTTCGCTTTTCTCCTTTTTTTTTAGTATTTTTGCATCGTTAATTCATAGGCAAAATGAAAATCGGAGATAAAGTAAGGTTCCTCTCTACTACTGGAGGAGGCAAGATAGCAGGTTTCCAGAAGGGCAATATTGTGCTTGTGGAAGACGAAGACGGATTTCAGATACCTACATTGGCATCTGAGGTCGTAGTCATTGCAGAGGGCGGCGACGACTATAATATGTTCAAGACTTCCTCTTTCCTTAGCAAGAACGGTGAGGAAGCAAAGAAGCATGAATCAGGTCGTTCTGTGCGCTCAATAATGAATGAGGTTGATGAAGACGAGGATATTTCAGCTTCTATCGTTGATGATGATCCTTCGCTCGGCAACATCACTTTCCGTGCCCCTGTTGAGGAAAGGAAAGGCGGAGACCGTCTTAGTGCGTATCTCGCATTCGTGCCTGTTGATGCTTCGATGATAACGAATACACGCTTTGAGGTGTATCTTGTGAACGACTGCAACTATTATTTCCGCTATACCATCCTTCAGGCAGAAGGACAGGCGTGGAGCCTCAGAAACGAGGGTGAGGTTGAGCCTAATACCAAACTCTTCATAGAGGAAATAGGGCGTGAGGACCTTGAGGAAATACAGCATCTTGGCATTCAGATGATAGCTTTCAAGAAAGAGAAGTCTTTTGTTATTAAGCCAACTATTGATGTACAGATGCGTATTGACGGAGTGAAGTTCTATAAGCTCCATACCTTCCAACCAAACGATTATTTCGAGCAGAACGCGCTTCTATACACGATAATTGAGAACGATAAGGCAGCACGTCCGTTGGTGGTTGATTCCAAGACATTGAAGCAGGAGATGTATGCCGATGCAAAGCCTGCGCAGGTGTCTGCCGAGGGAGAACTTAACACCGAGCGCATAGACAACTACGTACGCCGATATGAGAAACCGGGGCAGAAGAAGGGAAATCCGTTTGCTCCAAAGCAGAATGATAAGGATGCGCCATTGGTGATAGACCTCCACGCAGATGCCCTTCTCGAAACCACTCAGGGCATGTCGAGTGCCGATATTCTTCAGTATCAGTTGGATACATTCAAGAATACGCTTGAAGCCCACAGGAAGGAGCGTGGCAAGAAGATTGTCTTCATTCACGGCAAGGGCGAGGGCGTTCTCCGTCGTGCCCTCATTCACGAACTGACATACAGATACAAGAACCTTCGTTATCAGGATGCCTCATTCCAGGAATATGGGTATGGGGCGACGCAGGTGACGATGTAGGGCAAGTGACGGCCCCTCACCCGCCCTGCGGGCACCCTCTCCCCAGGGGACGAGGGGGAAGTTAGTATTGAAACCTCAAATTTAATTAACAATTAAATATAAATAACTGAGCTCCATAGCGATAAAAGGTAACTTTTACCTCGCCCCTTGGGGAGAGGATGCCCGAAGGGCGGGTGAGGGGCTGTTTTCCTTATGAATAACTTCGGATACATAAAAGTGGCATCTGCCATTCCAAGCGTGAAGGTGGGTGACGTGACCTTTAACCTTCAGCAGGCAGAGGAGATGATTGCCAAGGCTGAAGGCAAGGGTGTTGAGATTATCGTGTTCCCTGAGCTTTCGCTTACTGGCTATACCTGTCAGGATCTGTTCCGTCAGCAGATTCTCATTGATGCTGCAGAACAGGCGGTTATGATGTTGCTCGACTTCACACGTCAGCTTGACATCATCGCCATTGTGGGACTGCCTGTGATGGCTGGCAACATTCTGCTCAACTGTGCAGCGGTCATTCAGAAGGGTGATCTCCTCGGACTTATCCCTAAGACATATCTGCCAAACTATTCTGAGTTCTATGAGAAGCGTTGGTTCGCTTCTTCTCAGGACTTGAACCCAACGGATGTGCGCTTCGCAGGAAGCACTATTCATATTAGTTCGCAGCCAACGATTTTCCGCACTTATACAGGCGCAACCTTCGGAGTTGAGCTTTGTGAGGATGTGTGGGCTCCAGAGCCTCCAAGCACACGCCTGGCACTCTCTGGAGCGGATATTATCTGTAATCTCTCTGCATCCGATGAACTTATCGGCAAGCATAACTACCTATGCTCATTGCTCTCTCAGCAGAGTGCTCGAACCATGAGCGGATACATCTACAGCAGCAGCGGTTTCGGCGAATCCACTCAGGATGTGGTGTATGGCGGTAATGCCCTCATCTATGAGAACGGCAAGTGTATAGCAGAGAGTGAGCGATTCTCATTCGACCCACAGCTCGTTATCTCTCAGATTGACTACGAGAAGATGCGTGCCGAGCGTCGAAACAACACTACTTTCATCAATGCTCAGCGTCCTACATCATTGAGTCACACGCTGCCACAGGTGCGCTTCGTGGATTGCCATTCGGTAGAGCCGCATGACTTCGTTCTTGAGCGTGAGGTTAATCCTACGCCGTTCATCCCTACAACTGACGACATGAAGGCTTCTTGTGAGGAGATCTTCAACATACAGGTTGCAGGACTTGCCAAGCGTCTCGTACACACCAACTGCAAGACGGTTGTGGTGGGTATAAGCGGAGGACTTGACTCAACGCTTGCCTTGCTCGTTTGTGTAAAGACATTCGACAAACTGAAGTATCCTCGTAAGGGAATCGTGGGTGTGACTATGCCGGGCTTCGGAACGACAGACCGCACATACCATAATGCCATTTCGCTCATGCAGCATCTTGGTATAACAATCAAGGAGATAAGCATCAAGGATGCGTGCATACAGCATTTCAAGGATATTGAGCACGACATAAACGTGCACGACGTGACATACGAGAACGGACAGGCACGAGAGCGCACGCAGATTCTAATGGATCTCAGCAACAAGCTCAATGGTATGGTGATAGGTACTGGGGACCTCTCAGAATTGGCTCTTGGTTGGGCAACATACAATGGAGACCACATGTCGATGTATGGTGTCAATGTGTCAATTCCTAAGACACTTATCAAGTATCTTGTGCATTATGTTGCTGATAATGAAGTGGAAGAGGCTTGCCGTGAGGTGCTTGTGGATATCATCGACACTCCGATTTCCCCAGAGCTGATCCCTGCGGACGAGAACGGAAACATAAAGCAAAAGACGGAAGACCTCGTAGGTCCGTACATTCTTCATGATTTCTTCCTTTATTATGTGCTTCGTCTCGGCTTCCGTCCCGACAAGATATTCATGCTTGCCCGTAAGGCATTCGCCCCTGGCGGCGAGTATGTGTTTGATGATGAGACGATAGAGAAATGGCTTAGGACATTCCTGCGTCGCTTCTTCAATCAGCAGTTCAAACGCTCTTGTCTGCCTGACGGCCCTAAGGTGGGTAGCGTAAGCCTCTCTCCGCGAGGCGACTGGCGTATGCCTAGCGATGCATCATCAGCCATGTGGCTTGAGAAACTGAAGTAACTTCGGTAATCCTCCGCTCTTTGTCTGCTGAAACTCTGCTCCTGAAACAGAGTAGTAGCGTATTCAGAGCGTTTCCACTATGGTTCTGCATGAGCGCTTTCTTGAAAGTTCACTCTCTCAAACACAATACAAAGATACTGAAAAGTTGCAAGATATGTAGGTTTTCAGTATCTTTCACTTTTACTTGTATCCTTCGTGTCTTCCTTGTTCTAGTTTTTATCAAAAATAATGCTCAAAAAACTTGCATGTCTTACGATTTTTTGTAACTTTGTAGTGTTGATGTGAGAGCCTTAGACGCGAGGGGCTACAGGGGCAAAACACGGGATGGGTATCGCCTTTGTGAGTCTTATGTAGCTCTTATGCTGCTCTTATGTAGCTCTTATTCCGGAAGGGAGCTAAAAGGGAGTTGTAGGAGAGGTTTCAAAAGATAACGAAATACCCGTGAGGGAGCAAAACGCTGATAGTTCTGGCGGCTATCAGAAAAAATATGGTTCTTCAGGAAGATTTTAAGTGTTGTAGCACCGTAGTTTAAGTGTGCTATTACCTCATTCTCTCTCCCTTAAAAAAACTTAAAATTCGGTATTTCCTTTGAAATGTTCGGAAATAGTAGTAACTT
>Ga0326513_10000524_pt1 | contig 32699 bp, 37 predicted proteins | sample 2_2465_0518_D_FD_203654 | JGI IMG/M metagenome (GOLD analysis project Ga0326513, IMG submission 203654) | Bovine rumen microbial communities from UC Davis, California, United States - 2_2465_0518 | ecosystem: Host-associated > Mammals > Digestive system > Stomach > Rumen | place: USA...
TCAAATATATCCACAAGGATGTTGCACGCCAGCTGCGCTATATTGTGAATATTCTTGTGATTGACACGCTCGGCGTAGACAGAGATATTCTTTCTGCCTTGCCTTATACAACCATTGAGTTTGATAATCCGGCTCTTACTGACGCTCAGAAGAAGGCTGACTTCTTCAAGAAGATGATGGAAGGCTTCTTTGATGAGGTATCAGGACTTGTTCCTGCACATATTGCACTCAAGATTGCTTCTGACGTCGGCGAGACTGACCTTCCTATCGACAGCTCTGTCATTGAGGAACTCAAGGCCCGTCAGGATAAGCTCGATAAGCAGAATGACGAGAAGCACGCACTTGAGATAGAGCAGATGAAGGCTCAGATTGGCAACTTGGAGAACCCTCCGGTCTCTTCTCCTGCCTCAGGCGGTAAGCCTGCTGGAAATCCTGACAAGAAGGGTCACAGCTATGACAACAGGCTTCAGCAAAAACAGAGCGAGCATGTGTCGTCAGGCGGAAAGCAGTTCCAGCGGTTGCAGAAGGCGCAGAGCTAGAGAATGTTGACAGATAATTGAATTGGGTGTAAGATTGTGCTATGAGTGTAAAAATTAAGGTTTATGACAACATAGACGGACTTGACTTGCAGACTGTTGAGGATAATCCCTCAAAGCCTTATATAGCCGTTAAAAAGTGTCGTATGCTCCGCTCAGGCGTTCAGCTTTATGCTAGGGACGAGGTTCCGCAGGAACTCTTGGCCCAGCTTCCTGCTGAAAAGCAGAACCAGCAGTTTTTTAAGGTTTACCGCAGGCCTGAGGCAGTCGTAAAGCATCTCAAAGATTTCAATTATCTTCCTTTCGTTAATGGTCATCCGAAAGATGACGTTACTCCCGATAATGTGCGTGAGCTTGAGATTGGCCGTGTAGGCGGTCAGGCAACTCTTGTTACGCTCGATGATGGTAACGTTTATGTCGAAAATGACCTTGTAATGGACGATAGAAGTTCGTATAATGAATATAAGAATGGCAAGAAGGAACTTTCAATCGGTCTTGAGGCCGTATGGACTGTTTCTGACAGCCCTGAATACGATATGGAGGTTGTGGATTTTACAAACGTAAACCACTTGGCCCTCGTTCCTCGCGGAAGAGCTGGCAGCCTCGCTAAAATTACGGATACTATGGCGGCGGTCAGCCGCGCAAGCATAGGAGGAAATAGCATGAACGGATTTCTTAAAATGTTCGGCATTGGCAAGAACAAAGACGGTGCGGCTGACTTCAAGCTCAGTAAAGCTGTTTTTGACTGCGCTGCAAAGATTGCGGATGCAAAAACCAAGCCTGAAGAAACCGAAGCTGAGGTTACTAAGGTAATGGGACAGGTTGCCCGTCTTGGTGACAGTGACGACAGGAAAGTTCTTGTCGGAATGGTTCAGGACGCTCTCAAGGGAGCAACAGACCTTGTGGTAGCTGACGAGGAAGCAAAGAAGAAGGTTGCAGATGCAATCGACGGTCTTTACGGAAAATGTCAGGACGCTGACGAAGCCAAGACTAAGGCAGTCATTGACGAAGTGCTCAAAGGTTGTGGTGACGGAAAAGGTGAACCTGAAAAGAAAGATGACGATGGCAAGGGTAAGGGTAAGGACGCTCCTGAAAAGAAGGACGCTCCTGAAAAGAAGGACGCTCCTCAGAAAGATACTGCTGAAATCATTGAGGCAGCAATCGCAAAAGCTCTTGACAGCAAGATTGACACTCTCGTTCAGGGTGCAGTCAATAAAGCTCTTGGCATTGAAAACAAGGGTGGCGTGACAGGACAGCAGGCAGACAATGTGCCGCAGTTCAGCGACGCAGACCTTTTGCAGAACGCTTGGGGCATGTAAGGAGGAACGCAGATGGCATACACAACACCTGATGCAAAGATTTCTGTTACAGGACAGAAAGCATGGAGGGGAACCGATAAGTCAAACGGTATTTTGATGCTGGGTGACAGTGTTCCTCATATTGAAACTTCTTATTCTGAAATGGTTTTGGGAGATGACCTGACAACATTGGGCCTTCCTTACATTCCTTTCGGAAATGCAGTTTGGTACAATGACGGAGACCTCGCAAGCGGAAAATACGCTAAGGTTTACGGCTCAAAGCCTGCCAAAGGCGCAGTTTTTGCGGGTATCGTAAAATATGAACAGGGAGTTATGACAGGCTTCCCTATGAATGCAAAGAGCGGTTATTCAAACGGTCTTATGCCTCACATGAAAGGTACTCTCATTAAGAGGGGCTTTGTTTGGTACAAGGACGTATTCGCCGCTGCAACAGGAACTACAAAAGTTGATTTCAAGGACATCACACGCAACATGTGTTTGTTCGTAAGAAACGCAGGTGGTCTCCCTGTTTTGGCAGTGCCTACAAGTTACACAAACGGTGTTCCTACACTCGCTAACTGTACTTTCGTGGGTACGATTGAACAGCTTGAGCCTGAGACAGAAGGCATACTCATCAACATTGGTTTTGATGTTCGCACTTCTATTGCTGAGGCAACAGAGTAAGGTAAGGGAGGAAACTGGTTATGAAAATCAATGCAGCAGGCCGTTTCGGCTCATTTGCAGGCAAGGCAGCACAGTTCTTGGAAACAAACTATCCGGGACGTATTGACGCGGCCTCATGCCGTTTGTTCATTGGCTCGAACAAAGACAGTGCTCCGGGAACCGAAGCAGGTTACCGTATCACTGGTATGGCTCGCAACGCCACACCGCTTTACATGGAGCTTCCTGAGAAAATCCTTGCAAAGTCGATGATTGCGAACGCTGACGCAGTTATGGGAGGACAGCAGTTCACAAACAAGTGTTCTGACGCTGCTCGTGACTTCATTCAGAACGCTATTGCAGGCGTTATGTCAAAGGGAAAGACTTTCGACGAAGCCAAAGCTACAGTTTACAAGAATATTCCTCTTGTAGGCTACCGCGACCCTAAGACACGTGAAATGGTTGCAACACCTTTCATTAAAGGCGTGAACGACGCTGATATTATCAGTATGCAGGTTCCATTTTGGAACATCACATACTTAAACAAAATCTACAAGCAGCCTATGCTTACAGGCTACGCAAAGCACCTTGTTTCTGAGGTCGGCGTACCTAACGTTTGGGCAGACGCTGTTTCGATTTGGACTATGAGCTTTGAAGGTATGGCTCGTCTTGCAAACGTCGCTAAGACAACAGGACAGCACAATATCAACGAAGCCTCAAAGGTAAGAACACATCAGATGATTTCTGAGTTCGTAAACATGGTTGCGGACTTCGAGACTTCTCCTGCTGACAGCATTTACGGTGGTCTTTCAGGAAATCCTCTGACAAACGCTGCTATCGGCGAAAACGAAAAATACACTCGTTTCATGCTCGAACAGCTCCACAACGCATTGATTTACTTCGGTGACAATGCCGCAGGCTTTGACGGACTTGCACAGCTGACAAGTGAAATCCAGTGGAATGAAGCTCCTTTCGAGTACATCTACGAAGATGCCACAAATCAGACAAAGGGTGCTGACATGCTCGAAAAGCTCAACTACCTCATCGGTGGCTGGCTTGAGGAACTCAACTTCCTGCCTACAAAGGTTCGTATCTGCTGTTCACCTACAATGTACAAGTGTTTGAAATGGTCTTTGACATCTAAGGTTTACAACCAGTCAAGCCCGTTGAAATTCATCAACGAAGCCTTTGATAACAATGGAAACCGCTTCATGTCAACAACTCCTGTTCAGAGCATGGACGCAGTACAGCGCATTTATGAGTTCTGTGCTGACCCTATGCTTGCTGCAACAGACGAGAACAAAGGTATCATCAACCCGTTCAACAACAATGATACAGACCTTATGTATGTTACATTCCCTGAGTTCCACTCAGATATGGAAGATACAGGTCTCACTGACGTTGTTATGGCTCCTGTTGCCTTTGACAACATGGTACTTCCTTACTTCTACGGCAACAGCCGCGACGGTCAGGGACGTACAATGATTAAGCGTATAGGTTCTGTTCTCTGCCCTGTACAGGGTGCAGTGAAGATTATTCGTGGTATCGGTAAGAACCCGAACTACACACCTTCGACCTAATCAAATCAAGCCGCAGTGCCCCCGGCGGATAGGGGCACAGGAGCTTAGAAATGAAATACATTCAGAACACATACACTTCTGACATTCAAATCCAGCTGAAGGAAAACGGACACTTCTTGAAGTCCGTTGACTTCGGCAGATACTTAATTGACCGCGCCACAGGTCAGGTAGTAAACGACGGTTTTACCGAAGTTGCAGATGATGATTATGCGCTTCTTGAAAAGAACAACGCTTTCAAGATGGTTGTAGATAAGGGCTGGCTTGTTGTTTCTGACAAGGCACCGCTTAAAGCTGGCAGCTTCGAGCAGATGCTTGAGGCACAGGCTCGTATTAAGGAGCTTGAGGCTGAAAACGAAGAGCTTAAATCCAAGGTTAAGGACATCGAGGCTTACGCAGCCGAGAACAAAGAACTCAAGGAAAAGCTCGCAGCCTACGAAAAAGCTGCTGGTGCAGGCACAGCTGACAGTGAAGCTGCTTCCACAGAAACAAAGGAAACAGGAAAGGAAGCTAAGGCTGGTGGCAATAAAGCAAAAGGTAGTGCGAACAAAAAGTAACGAGGTTTGATTATGGAAGCGTTCTTTCAGGGTGGGCTTCCTGCGAGAATTACGCGGGAGGACTTCCGCAGATTTTATCTTGCAAACTTTCCAAAGCTCGCTGAAGGTCACGATGACATAATCGACCAAGCCATTGAGGCTGTCTACACGTCGTTCCACGGTGTTTCGACATTGTGGGACGTGCATGACAAGCAGACATGGTTTGATAAGACAAGGCTGTGCTATACACATCTTACCGCTTGGTATATATGTGATATGCACCCTAAGTACGCAGCAGGTGTCCCTGTTATGGGAGGCGTACCAATTAAGAGAAAGAAGATAGGCGGAGTGGACATCACGTTTCAGGACAGCACGGCTTCTTCCTCTGACCTCTTGTCAGGATTGCTTTCCAATCCGTTCGGCAAGCAGGCATACATGATGATTAAAGCCTCCGCAAAACGGACGGCGTTGCGTTAAGGAGGACTTTATGACTAAAGCAAAAAAAAGGTATTTTACAGTTACGACATCATGCAAAATCGGGGGCGGACAGTATGTTCCGGGCGTTTGCTACCTCCTGACTGAACTGATTACTGTCTCGGTAGAGCAGCTTGTCTTAGAAGGTAAAGCCTCTATCTACAATGAAGAGGTTCGCATGGTCAGTGGCAGAGCTGTTCCTGTTGCTAGAAGCTCAAAAATCGCTGCTTCTAAGCAGGCTGTGAAGGGGGACGGGAACGATGTGTCCGCCGTATCATCGGCTTCCGCCACGGAGACCGCTTCACAGTCTACTCGGATGGTCGTGCAGAAGGCAACTTCTCAGTCTAAGAAAAGGGCTAAGAAAAGCGGCATAAGGTTCTAAATGGCTGTATATGGAGCGCAGCTCGCGGTATTCCCGGAGCTTTTTGAGGATTATGACGTATTCTCAATGCACCCGCTTGACAAGGGCGGGTGGTCGGAACGGACTAAGATAAAGTCCGTTTCTGCATATATATCCATGACTAAGCCTGCGAAGGCTGGTATTGAGGACGGGAACTTTGAGAGCAATCACTCAGGCTCTATGTGGGTTGACCACGAGGACGGTGAGGAGCATATTCCGCAGGGCTGCTATGTCTCTTATGGGGGTGAAGCCTATAAGATAATTGACGATGACCCTTACATTAAGGAAGGCGGCTTCTGTGAGTATAGGCTTCAGATTGTTAAGGGAACGGATGGCACACAGAAGCCTGTTCCTGAGGTTGAGCAGAGGATTATTGATGACTACTAAGTATCGTCCGAGCCGCATGAGGCTTAATTCAGTCGAGAAGCTCACATGGGATGACCTCAGGGAAGGCGTTGACATTGACACGGATATAAACGAGCTTGAAAGTTCAGGCGGCGACGCAAGGCTCGTATACAACGGACGGAACTTACTTACTGCTCAGAAACGGGCAAGTTATATGCTCGAAGGCTACTCAGGAACAATGTTCGGCGAAGGTGACTTTGAGATTACATACGATTTTTCTACAGGCATAAGACGCAATATTTTCACAAGTAAGACAGGCAAAGCTACTAAATACGGACGCGACGGCATGTCATTTCGCATTTTGTACGAGTATCTGTGCGCGACATACGGTGGCGGAACATATTTCATAGACACCTATTTTGAGCGGTTTTTCCCTGCCTCTCAGGCATACCAAAAATATTTACAGCTTAAAGAGGACATTCAGGTAAACGTTGACAATGATATAAAGGCTATGAGGCAAAGCGGCCCCGAAAATATGCAGAACCGTGGAAAGCTCAGACGGTTTGTGGAGGCTGAAGCCGGGCAGTATCTGCGTGGTGAGAAAGGACGTTTTACGTCGGTTGTCGACACTTCAAAAGCGGTTGAGGATTTTCTTTCTTCTGCCCTGTCCGGCGGCGCGTGGTCTAAGCTCCTTACAGGAAGAAGAAAGCAGGTAGAGCTTGAGCTTAAAGAGCTTTCTGAGCAGATAAGGCTTGATATTATAGCGAACCTCAGGGCTGGCAATCTTACAGGGCAGGCCTCGAAAGGAACGCTTCGCAGGCGTTATTTTATTCCTGAGATGAGCGGAGAGAAGGCACTTTTTTATGCCTCAGGTCAGCTTATAAATGATATGAAGATTTATGTGCAGCTCGACAGTGGAGGCTGGCAGAACGGAAAGTCCGCGCCTTTAATGGGACGAGGCAGAGGCGGATATAAGATTGTGGGAGGTGCGTTGTGACAGAACGGCATGACGGCCCGGATTTTAAAATAATTGGTGTTACGTTCGAGAGCGTCCGTGACGCGCTCACTTCCCTGTTTTTTGAGTATGAGGGAATGACCGAAGAGGAGTTTAATAAGTGCAAGGAATATGTTGTTCCTATGAGGCACAACTGGGAGAACCCTCTTGATGGTAAAAGTGAGAAGAACGATACATGGCTTCAGTATTGGATAAATGACGATGACAGGCTTTCTGCGGACTATAATGACTGTAATTTTAATGTATGCCACAAGGTAGCTACGATTCAGGTGCGTTTCTTCGGACGCAGGGCTGAGGCGTGGGCAAAGAGCCTGCATCATTTGACGAAAAGAAAGTCATGTGATAAGATATTTGCAGCGATATGTAATGCTGGGGCTTTCCAGTATGTTTCGCCTGTTACCCCTGTGAACGTTGACTATTTTGGTACGGGTAACACCGAGCTTGCTTTTTCGGTCGTATTCAGGCTTGAATACGATGAGATGCTTGATTTCAGTCAGGGCAAGTCGGGTGGAGACAGACTTATGTATATCAGCTTCCCTCCGGGGGAAGTTAGTAGATAAAATAGGAGGAATTGCAGCATGGCAAACCTAAACTATGTCGGCTCACTTGCTCAGGAAAGGATGAAATTCCGCTCCGTTACAAGCGTGGTCGTAAACAATTCAAATGAGCTGTTTAATGCCATGTCGATTTATGTTCCGAAGCGGTTTGCCGCTGCGAACATCATTGACTGGTCGGACAGCTACGTTACTGCAAATAAGCCTGCGGTGCTTACTGCGGTAGTTGACAACTATGCCAAAATCATCAAGGGTGACCTTCTTGACCAATGGCAGCCTATTTTCCGCGACGACAGCAACTCAGATGTAGTTCTTTACATCATTGTTTTCGATGACGAGCAGGACGATGCTTGGGAAATCACTGACAGCGCAATCACATACGAGCCTCTAACAAAGGCTTTTAATGCACTGTTTGCCTTCAGCTACTTCAAGTTCCTCTTTGACCCTTCATTCAACGGACAGCCTGTCAATATTCCTGCCTCAAGCGGTAGCAAGGCACTCATTTCTGCTTATATCAGGAATGATACATCTAATGGCACAAAGGCAGTCGTAAATCTGAAGCTCACAAACGGTACTGAAGCACCTGTAGAGGTTGCAGCAGGAACTCACAGCTTCAATGACGGAAACAAGACTTACACATTCACTGTTTCTGCTCAGACAATCAATGCTGGCGCAAACGTTACCATTTCAGGTATCAAGGCAGACAGCGTTGGTTCTGACAGCTACCTTGAGAATGATAAGGACATCACTGCGATTGTTGACCCTGCTATTGCAGACATCACAATCACAATCGCAAGTTTCACACAGGGCATCAATGCCGGAGCAGGTCAGGCGGTTACAGTTCCTGCCGGAACTTATGCCTACACAGACGGCGGCAAGACATATAATCTTGTCGTCGACGAGGCTGCTTCAATCGCAGCAGGTGACAGCTCAGCTGTTGTTGACATGCCTGCCACAACAGTTGGTATTGACAGTGCAATTCCTACTGTCGGAACATTGGATATTTCTAAGTTCTCTCCTGCCCTTCCTGCCGGACTTGCAGTTATCTGTACTGAAGTTACACAGGGAACAGAAGCAAGAGAAGCTCAGGAAGATGTTCCTTCAATGTACTGGGATTTGGCTCTTGCCCTCGCTTACCAGTGTAAGCTCAATGCTCAGCTCTCATGGATGATTTGTCAGGTAAATGTTACCTATGATGAGAATAACAAGCCTAACAGCTCAGACAAGTGTTGGATTATCTATCAGACAAGACAGCAGCAGCTCACAGCTATGCAGTCTATCGCCTCAGGCGACAGGGCTAAATACTTTTGGGCAGCTTTGTACCTTATGGATGCACAGAATACTTCGGTTATCTGCCATTCAGAAAAGGTAAACATCTATGTTCAGGTACTCGCAGCTTGGTTCGCAAAACGCAACTCAAGCGGTCAGTACATTGGTAACAAGATGAGCTTGCTCCGCCTTGACGGAACTAAGATTAAGCCTCTTGGTTTCCCTTCATGGCTTGACAGTTCTGTAAACGAAAACGACGCAGACCATCACGAGCAGCTTCGTGAAATGAACGTCGGCTTCCTTATGACAATTTCTGACAACTCAGTTCAGAATTGTGTGCTTTCAATGCTTCGTGGTATCGGAGACGTTGACGCAGGTAAGCCTTGTGCTATGCAGATGATAGCCAAGTTCGTTGACTACACTTGCTCAATGCAGGCTGCAAACATGATTTCCGACAAGGGAACACTTACAGCTCCTAAGCTCACCGACGAGGAAAGCTACAAGGATATTCAGAACATCGTCAAGAACAACCTTTCCCTGTTCTCAGGAACAAACGGAAGGCTTTACGGTGTCAGCCTCAGCTTCCCTTCATTCGACGTTGCAAAGAAGGGCAGAACAATGCTCTCTGCTCCTAACAGTTGGAGTGCAATCTATAAGGACGACCTTGACGAGGTTGAGGTTTCAGGCTCAATCGCTCAGGTATAAGGGAGGAACTGATTTATGTATGCAAATAACAGGTTAGGTAACGCACCTAGGGCCAAGTACCGCTCTGCGGGTGGCTCTAAATACTACTTCGGTCATCCGTTCTTGGCCGGACAGCTTGAGGGAAATGCCTCAGGCTATGAGGCAGACATTTCGGCTAACTTCAAGCTGAATGACCAGTTCTTCGACGCTGAGCCTCTTCAGGACGCTGCTGCTACTGAAGTTGCTGTTGACGGTTCTCTTATCGTTGTAACAAATACCGTTATGGCAGGTACTGCAACCTTGCAGATTTTGCCGGGCGACGGACTTGTTTCAAGCGGCGACCTTACCGCAATCGCTCCGTTCATCGTTTCAAGCGGTGACACACTCGGAGGCTATCTCCGCCGTGTTCGCAGCGTAAACGGAAAGGTTCTCACACGTGTTTACTACGACGTTGTGTTCAAGAACTTCCCTCACGATAAGGACGCAGGTAATGCTGTTCCTATCTATCCTATTACCATTTCTTATGGCGGATGGATTGAGGGTGTTTCCCTGACTTCTGATGATGTTGTTAAGGCTCTTTGGGCAGTCGGCGCAGCTCGCGGTTGGAAAGGTAAGTTCAAGGCTGCTGACATTACGGGTACAAATGACGGAGAACATCCTGATTTTGATAATGTTAAAGCCAATGCTTCTTACGACGCTGGCACAGCTTCTCTCAAGGACGTTGACGCTTCTTATGACAACTCAGGCGTTACAATGCCTGCGGCTGTATTCTCGACCTGATATTAAACGGAGGACGACATGGCACCTATGGCGGAAGGCACGGTCGTCCCTCAGTTCCTGTCGCTCGACGCTTCCATTATGGACGGCTCGGACGACTTGGAGCTTATCAGGGACTATATCAAAGAAAATCGCATAGAGTTCTGTATCTACTCCCCTGACGGCGGAAATGACCCGCTTAAAGGGGTGTCTTTGTTCGAGCAGTGCAGGGCTTTGTGTGACACGGATAATTTTGATAATATGTACGACTTCACCATGCGCGTATTGCAGGGAAAAAGGCTCGTCATATACATTCGCGATGACGACGGCTCACGTAGAAAAATCGGTGATGCGGTCGTGCAGGACAAAATGGACGACATGGCTCTTGTTTACCCTGTGTTCAGCGAGTACCCGATTTTAATGAATTGGCTTGTGGAATGGATGGGTGCATATATATCAAAAAAATTTCCGCTGCCTACGAGCGGAACCGGGTCAAAGGCGGCGGAGAAGGAAGAAAAGAAGCCCCGGAAAAAGAAGCGGCTCAAGCCGGACAAAGCACGGCAAAGTACGTGATAAATATGGTGTTCGGCGAGAAACGCTCCCTGCTCTATCATCTTCACGCTTTTGAGGCGACACTTCACAGGGAGCCTCAGAGTTGGGATGACCTCTTTGAGTATTTCTCATTTGTAAAGGTGAAAAATATGCTGTATGATATACAGAAGCAGATGACAAGCGGGGGCAAGTAATGGCTGTTAACACAACCTACGACGATAAAATGTTCAGGTTTTTCGACCTTCGACAGAAGGTATCGGAAATGACCCAGCAGTATCTTGACCCAGTGACAGGTAAGATTGTTACACAGGAAGTACCTGCACTGGAAAGAAACGCCATCATCAATGAAATTAACTCAGAAATCAGAAAGTATTTAGATGCTCACGCTAAGAAAGTAGCAAACTGGACTCCTAGTGCCGCTCAGCAGGCTAAAGGTGTTCAGCGTCGTTATGATGTTACTAAGATTAAAGGTCTTAGGGACATGGCAGAGCTTAGGCGCGGTATGCAAAAGCTCATTACCGAAATTGCTTACAAACACGCCTCTTCTCTTGGGGCAGACCCGTCAGGAAGAGAAGTTTACGGACTTCCTCAGCTACAGGATGTTTTCCCTGACTTTAAGATACCTCTGACAGCTACTGACCTTGCAAGTGCTACCGTAGGGCTTGGAAGCTCATTTAAGACTGTAGGCGGTACACGCTACGACGTTACCGATATGCCTTCGCGTAATATTGGTGAAGCTGAAAGGCTTTTGAAGACTAGTGGTGTTCAGACAATAGATAAAGACACTCTCGCAGGAAGAGCAAGCTATGCTGTTCCTGATGACGCTGTAGTAAGAACAGCAGGAAAGCCTGATGAGCTTGCCTTGGATGCTTTACAGCGGGTTTTGTCACCTGCTGCCGTACAGTCACGCTATGAGGCTGGCGTAAAGTCAAAGACAAAAGAGCTTGAGGACAGACAGAAAGCTACAGACAAATTCACACGTAAGAGAATAAACGCCACTAAAGGAGGCCTCACAAGGACTCGCATAAATCAGCTTATCGCTCAGGGCATGACACGTGAACAGGCTAGAGCTGAGGTAAGAACTCCTGCGGAGCAGGAGCAGCTTTATAATGCCGCTCTTGAGGCTGTTCTTGGCGGTAAGAACTATGCGAGTGCCGGACAGGTGAGAAATCTTTCTCCTGAACTGCGTACAATACAGAACGCGGTACGCGGGGCACAGGCAAGTGAGACTAAGATTGGAGGCGCTGCTCCGTTCTTGGAGCGTCAGACTGTCGCGGATTTAAAGGTACAGGCGTTAAAAGAGAACGCAAAAGAAGCTGAGTTTATGAGGCAGTATCGGGCATATAAGGCAGACGGCACGCCGCTTTCTCCTGCTGCCCGCAAATTTTTCGAGGGACGCAACGACTTGGACGGTGGCGAGATGTACCTTGCCAAGCACAGGAGAAGCCTTGAGAGAGGCTGGCTTGTTCATAACGCGAACGTCGCTACTGCGAAAAACATTCTTGCTAATAAAAGCAAGTACGGAAGAAAATCAGCTGAGGTCAGATGGGCAAACAATATCATGCGCCGGGAGAAAAATCTCAGGCGCGGTGGCGGTCTTATAGGCCGTGTGTTTGGTGGACTTCCGCCTTGGCTTGTCCCTGTCCTTGTAGGCATTCATCTTATAGGAAAACTTGCAGGGTTCATAAACGATACCCTTAATAAGATATACAAGATTGTAGACGGTGCCACTGCAAAAGCTCGCGCGCAGCAGGAGAGTCAGGACAGCCTCATGCTCAGTCAGTCCCGCGTGAAGTGGGCTGACAGCATGAAAGATGCCTTCGGCTATAATTTTGCCGGGGCATATACTGCCACTGCTAGAGGTCTTTCGGATATTGAGAGCCATGAGGCAGGAACTGAGGGAGCTATCAAAGCGATGGCTCTTATGGGAAGCTCGGCAGGAATTGATACCACTATCGAGCAGGCCCTGACAGGAAAAGATACTGTTAAGGCTACTCATGCGGCTCTCGCGGCTTTCATCACAGGAACCGCGAATGGTGACACATATCTTGGAAAACAGAACTCCGCTCAGGCATACCTGACAAACTACTCGCAGCTTGAAAAAGGTTTCGGAGCTGATACGGCAGTGCTCGCAGGACAGCTTTATACTCAGTATAAGGCTATGTCTGAGGAGCAGAAAGCCGCTGCGAACACTTATCTTCAGCGCGGTGACCTCACAGGCTTTGTTGACGCTGTTGCGAACAGCACTGGCGGAGCCGGTATTGTTGGCATGGCCAATGCTTCCTCTGAATTGCAGTCAGGTCTTTCCGAGATGTCAAAAATGCTCAAAGACCAGGCCCAGCAGTATAAGGACAGCTTTGACGAGATTAGAAATCAGACAGCTTTGACTTGGGGGGATACTGTCTCTACTTGGCAGAATTTTAAGAATCAGCTCAAGTTGTTTGCAGGACACACACTTAACGGAACTTATGGTTCTATTACTGAGGCTTCGAGCGACGCTCAGAAAAAAGCGAAGAATGAGGAAAACGAGCTTGCAGCCGCTAATCTTATTAAAGAGCAGGAAGCACTCATACAGATGGTTGAAAATAAGGGTGTCTTAGGAACAACTCTTGCGAACGACAAGGGACGCTCTAAGTTCATAAAGCTGTCTCAGGGAGACGGCGGGGACAGAGAAAAGGCTTGGGCCTATCTTTACAGTATGGCATACAATAATAACCTTAGTGACCAAGAGGTCAATGAGCTTATCTCTTATATGTACGCGCAGAACGCTAAGATAACTGCACGCGAGGCGATTAAAAAAATAAAGAAGCAGAACGGCAAGGATAAGGGTGTCGGACTTGTAGCGGACGCTGACGTTGACACAATCAAAGCCAAAGCTGCACTTAATGTTGAGCAGGCAGGTATGGATGCCGGAAACTATACTTTTTGGGAGGGGTTTCGGGACGGGCTTGTATACGGATATCCAGGTTTAGCGATTGGAGATATGCAGGCTCAGAACGCATACGCCGTGCAGAGTAAGGTTTTGGGCACAGAAGGTAAAAAAGATAGTGACAAGCAGTGGCATCGAGATTTAACGCTTTCTGAGCGTGTCTCGGGGGCTGTCCACTATAATGAAAACGCAAAGGTAGTTTTGGATAAAGCTGCGGCGGCAGGCTACACGGCTACGCCTCAGGAAGTTAAGGTTGACGTACAGGCAGGCAAAATGTACATTCAGTTTGACGACCCTGTATCAGGCAAAAAACACATTGTGGACACACCACTTACCTGTGTATACTCTGAGCATACAAATTATGGAGCTTCAACAGGAAACTATAACGAGGCAGTAAATCAGATGAACGCCCTTAATCAGGCTAAGGTTCAGTAGGAGGCAGTATGTCAGCAGGAAGCATTTACCCGGGACTTGCGGGAAACTCAGACGTAAACGTACACAACCGTTCAACCACTACGGCAGGCGGAACATCAGGCAAAGTAGACAGCATACTTATTCCTACGACGCTGAACTTCTCGAACGAAGAGGTTCGGTTTTGGAACAATCTGACATTCTTTTTTGACAGGTGGTGGGAGCCTGAGACCGAGCGTCTTACCCTGCCTTTCTGTATGTTTCAGGTAGCACAGTATTCTGATACGCAACAGGCTGAGGTCTCAAAGAAACGTGTCATGGTTTATCAGCCGCCGACAAAGAGCGGCGGTTCGGAAGCTGAGCTTGTGACTGATGGCGGAGCTATGCAGGTCGTCGTAGACAATATTGTCGTGCAGCCGAAGGTTTACAATATGACACTCATAGTGCCTTCTTCTCCTGTCGGACGTTGGATTAAGAGCCGTATGCAGCTCCAGACTTATTTCCAGCAGGTGCTTGAAGGGTTCTACGACAGCTTGGACGACGATACAAAGAACTTCATGAAGTCGGAGCTTACACGCATGGCTGATACGAAAGCCATTATGAACGAGTTCATAAGCCGGACTAACGTGAGCCTTCCGAACATGACCTGTGCTGACGAGGATTACGGACGCAACATGGCGAACAAGAACGCGCTCGACGCTATGATTGAGCGCGGACGTATTGTTATGTTCAAGTCATGGATGGGAAATGACTACAAGTATGGCGTAATCACGAACAAGGCAGCAGAGAAAAAAGGAACTGAGGACGGAGTTTGGCGCGTTCAGGTCACCTTCCAAGAAGTACCGCTTCTTTCCCTGACCCCTGTGACGGGCGTTGTCAAGAAAGCCGACCAAGGTTGGGTACAGGGCTACACAGACAACTGGGGAGAGGTTTTTGGAGTAAAGAATATGGGAACAAACATGCCTGCGTTCCAGCAGGAGGAGGCTTCAAGTGAAAGTTCGACTTAACATAGACGAGTTTGTAAATGACAAGCTCCTGATTTCATACGGTGCTGATGACAGTAAGCAGGCTCTGTTTACGATTGTGGATGAAGAGTACGAAGGCTCGACACATGTGGGCCGTATCAATAAAATCAATATCCTTACCCGCGACATAGATGCTGACGGAAATCCTACGAACGCGCAGCTTCAAAGCTGTATTATCGGTATGGGAAACGGCACCGTCGGAGTAATCCCTGACGATGCTTCCCTGCTAGGCAAGACCTTGAACAAAGATAATATGGATAAAGTCACCGTATGGCTTTATGAGGACGGTGACGAGTAATGCCTTTTTCCCTGAACAGTGCTAATCCGGGCGAAGTTCTTAGGGGCGTAAAGACCATAAACTTTGACGGCAACACACTTTATGACAAGATTATAAACCTCAAGCTCATGCGTAAGGACGGCTCATCAATCACAGTTAGAAGCGATTATGAGCTTGTGAAACAGACTGACAGCTCGACAGGTCAGTCACACTATGAATTTCATACAATCAGGCAGAAGCCTTCTATTTCTGTTTCATACAAGCAGGAAGGAAGCAACACAGTCCTAAAGTGTGACATCCGTATATCAAACCTGTTTTTTACTGACGGAGACGCTGCGATTTTCACTGCTGATACTCGGGGAGGAAATCCTGTTGTCGCAATCAAGATAAATATGGGCTATCGCTCGCAGTTCAGGGCATGGCCTCAGCAGGTGCAGTATTCAGGAGATGACGCACTCAAGAGGTTTTATGACCTCGATGATTTTGTTATCCGTGACAGGAACGACCTCATAAACTCAGGCTTCTCAGCCACCGTAAAAGTGCTTGACAGCTGGCCTGAGGCAAATCCGCCTGACAGGACAGTATACTTTCACTGCATTGTGGGTAACGCTGAGAAGGGCCTGAAGTTTGTTGAAAAAGATAATTTTGTAGGCTGGTTCGGGGACTACTTTAAGAAAGATGATAATTTCCCTCTTGATAAGAGGGACTATATGCACAAGATATGCTTCGCATATATCACGCAGCGGTTTTTCCGCTCGGACGTTCAGTGGCGTGAGATTACCGATGACGACGGAAACAATGCAGGATATGAAGTCTACGGCTACAAGCGCGATGATGACGGGAACCTTTCCCTGCTTACTGAGGAAGAAAATCTTTCGCTCAGCACAAAGGAAAAGTGGTGTGGGGTAAAGCTCAATGACTATGGCGTGCTCGATGTGAAGGACGCTGAGGTAATCGGAGTTCCTCTTACGCTTTCTGTAAAGGTACGGGAAAACGGAAAAGAGGCTTCCATAATCAGAAGTTCTAGTGGCGCGACAAGCTCGGAGACTACAATTCCTGCCCTTCCTCCTATGGAGACAGTGACAGCTCAGATACAGGCAATCGAACAGTACGTCATGGCAGGGTTGAAGCCTTTTATCCGTATTGACGGCTCGATTATGCTCTGCCATGAAAGCGAGACAAAGGAAGAGGTTTTCGAGAATAAAACCGACCCTGAGATGTACGAGTACGGTATGGCGACAGATAAGATAAGACCGATAATTCTTCCTGCCATTTTTGACAGGACTGTGAACGGAACTAGAACACTCAGGCTGCCGTTTATAGGATTTTTGTCTACAGGAATGTTTATAGGCTTTACAAACAGGTACCTGCTTGGAAGCCTCACGGGATTTTACTATCCGCATAAAGAAGATAAATGGTACAAGGTAATATACTCGGACGTTGAGTTTGATACTGACGGTGACAAAAATATGTGCACGGCAGTATGCGTTGACGCTGACACTGCCCCGGGAGAGACTGAGGCTCCTGAGAAGCCCCAGGAAAAGCAGCTTTCAAAGACAGCTGAGTGGGTTGAAAAGGAAATCACACTTACAGGAGCTGACGGGACTTTAACGCTCTTGGACTGGGAGGCACTTGCTAAAGTGACTATCGGAAACGGTGGCAAGACTTGGATTGACCCTGAGACAGGGGACTTCCTCTCTGACGTTGCATCTGCTTTTCCGGGAGGAGTTTACAGTGCAAAGGCGGGTGTTGAGCTTTTGCTCAGCAAAAACTCGTTACTTTCGACAGATGATGACGCTGACGGTGTAGGTGTTTTGGCAGGACTGAAACTACCGAGGCTCCATATCGGAGACAAGGTTACTGTGCCTGTATGCAAGGAAGGTGAGTGATGGCTTTGGATATAAACGCTTTTGACATGGCTAAAGCCGGACAGACTGATACGGTTCTCGACTGGGCACGCAACATGGTAATCGTGTCCTACGGTGTGGTGCGTGAAGTGCTCGACGGCGTAAATGTCCGCGTAGCTTATACTGTGCAGGAAAGTGACAGCATGGAGCAGACCGTTGACGTGTCGCTTCTTTCCCTGTCCTCTCAGCTTTTTCAATGCAATATTACGCCTCTCGTAGGCGACCAAGTGCTTATTTTAGGGCTTGACGCTTGGAGTGATAAGGTTCTTACAGGCGGAACCGAGCAGGTTCACGGAGCAAAGCAGGGATATAACGGACAGTCGTGCGTGGGTATTCTTATGCGGACGCTTCAGATGGGAAGCGCGTTTATGGCTACTTTTCAGGGAACAGCTGAGACTCCTTCCCTGTCTTTGGTTGCCGCAGGCGGTGTTGATACAACGCTTTATAATGATTTTGCACTCTCTTTTGTATCAGGTGACAATGCTGAGCATCCTATCAACGTCGATGTCTTGGAGAACAGGCCCTATACACTCCGCATGATGAGCAAGCAGGAAAAGACAATCGGAGCTGACATAAAGATTACGATTGGAAACAATAATGCCGGGGACAGTGTGGCTGCTGCCGTTGACATTACGCTTGATGAGAAAAGCGACATTACACTTACGAGCAAGAGCGGAGCTTCCGTGAGCTTTGATAAGGATTTCTCCCTGACTGTTAAGGGCAAGGTTGACCTGAACATTGAGGGAGATGCAAATATAAAGGCAAGCGGAGACGTGAAGGTTGACGCTGGCGGTCAGTGCGAGATTAAGAGTGCCTCAGGGCTTACGCTCGCTTCAGGAGACGCTTCTCCTTGGCAGCCTAATGCAGTTCCTACCTGTCCGTTTGGTATGCCCCACGGTGGTGCAAGCTGCGGAATAGTTATGCTTAAAGGAAAATAATATGGCCATAAACGCTCAGGATATGAATGACTACTGTATGGAAAAACTCCTCAATTATGCACAAAACCAGTACCCTCAGGAGAAGGACAATCCTAGGAACATGAAAGTTCTTGCCGAGGCCATGCAGGAATACCTTGAGACAAATCTTGAGGCAACATATAATTGGTCAGGCATACGACCTAGCGACGGTTCTACTGACCCTGTGACAAGCTACACGTGCAAGGTTAAGTTTGATACATGGGACTTCGGACTTCCGGGAACTTTAAATCCGGGGCTGTCAGGGAAGATTATGAGCTGTACTGGAACAGGAAAATGGAAGGCCCCGAGCGGTTTTTCCCTGTCCGACGGCTCGTTTACAATCAAGACACTCATCCTTCCTGAAGGCACGTCGTTTCAGACGGCTATGATGGACTGTATTTTCAAGCCTGTGTGTGACTGGATTGTCACTTGCAAGCCGGGAGCGAGCATGTCAGGAAGCCACAGTGCATATGTCGGAACAGGAACTATGGCAAATATAAGCTAGTTGTGCTACAATGAAATAGGAGGAAAAAATGGCACTTGAAGTCAAAACGATTGATGAGGAGACTACAAGCCTCTGTGACAGCTTCGACGCTGAGATTGCACCTAAATCAATATGGCGAAACAATAATAATAAACTTTACTTGGTGCTAAAATCAATAGGAGCGGGATTTTCAAAGATAAGGGACGTAGTGCTCTCGCTCAAGTACCGCTTCGACCCTAGATACTGTGCCGAGGACGACCTTGAAAGCACAATGCTCATTACAGGAACAAAGCGCATTTCAGGCAAGGCAAGTATGCTCCGCATGATATGCTATAATAATGACCTCTCTCAGAGCTATACTCTTCCTGCCGGAACCTACGAGTATACTTCGGTTGACGGTGACATATTTACCTACGAACTTCAGGACGACACGGCAGTCGCTCCTCAGGCTTTCGTTATCATGGTTCTTGCAAGTGAGAAGCAGGGTTCTTTCCCTGTCTCAGGCGAAACCAATGCCTCGGTAGTAGTCAGGGAAGGGTCTACCATTCCTTCTGCCTTCTCCTTTGAGGCACTCGACAATTCCTCTACTCTTGGCCGCGCCGAAGAGACACTCTTTGAGGCACGTAACCGCATCCTGACAGATATTACCCGGCACGACAGCTTGAAAGAGCTTGAGGCAGAGATAAACGCGCTTCCGACAATTTATGGCTGTAACCTTATCTTCAATCCTACAGAAGAGGACGTTATTCTTGATGACGGCTCGGTGTTGTCGCCTTACGAGCTTTTGATTATCCTTACAGGAAGCCCGACAGCAGAACTTGCAAAGCTCGTGCTCGCGCATGAGATTTACAGAACACACATGACCACAGCAGAGCAGGTCGTATGGTACGAGAACGAGCTTTTCGTAAACGGTCGCTTCCCTGTCTACTATATGACACACGCGAAGAGACGCTTTTGGCTTACAATTTACTATGATTACGATAGTAGCTTGAAAACTGATGCACAGGTTGAGGCAGCTTTCAACGCGCTTTTGGCAAAGTATAAGGTTATGACTGAGCACGTTGACAGCATAACTGAGCCTATGCTTTATGAGACACTTCAGGAGCACGGCATTGAAGGCGTAACACTTTTGAAAGTGTATCTTCAGGATATGCAGAACGGTGAGCTTGTCACAGTGCCTTACATTCAGATACCGAAACTCATGGTTCCTGAGCTTCAGGATATTGCTTTCGTAGCGGAGGAATAGCAGATGGCTAACGAAGAACAGCAGTGGCCGCCTGCGTGGTGGCCGTTCCCGCTTAAAGATGACAGCTGGCTTGCAGTCATTCCTTACATGGACTGTATGCAGTGGCTGTACGAGAGCGCGAAAGAACTTGCAAATATGATACCTCATCAGCCGCCGACGTTCACTCGTGGCGTAAGCGGCTTCATTCTTTCCCTGAATGGTACCCGTGAAGAAGTCGGCTTAGGCTCAATCGGTTATGATGCTAAGGAAAGAAAGGTTCTCATTACAACCAATACAACAGGCGGAACCGCAAACAAGACAATCAAGATTGACGTGTCGGTTATATTCCCTATGCTCATGGTACTTCTGACAAGGCTTCCGTGGGACGTCGTAGCAGAAATGAATAGTGCCGTAATGAGTGGCATGAGTGCAAAGGAAAAGGCAAGATACGCTGCGAATGGTATCAGTGATAACAAGATGATTGTTCGCTGGCTTACTGACAAGGTACGTGCCACAGCAAGCGAGAATGATATTTCTCTTCCTGCCTTAAACGGCGCATACGCAAGCACAGATAGGATGAGCAGCGAGGGTTTTGCGTCTCTTGTGCCTTCTACAGCGAACTTAGTCCTGTACAATATTCCGATTATGGATTACTGTCAGGCGATATACGAGGCTGTGATGGAGCTTGTAGATACAATCAACCATCACCCGCCTGCCGCTACGTTCCCTGTAGTTGCACGGGCATTTTACCCACAGTTTATTTTTCAGCTCATAAATGACGATGACAAGACAATCTATGACAGCGATACTATGCCGAGCTTCAGTGACATTCAGGGAAACACGCTCAGAATTGTTCTCCGTGCCTCTAGTGACGGAAGCGTGACAAACTGGAACAATCTTGACGACCCTGAGAAAACTTATGACAATCCGTCAGCTGTGCCTTGCGGAGACGTCGTGCTCGTTGAGCGTCAGTTCCTGCCTTCAAGCTCGACAGCGACATATACATCAACCACAAATGCTCCTGATGCAAATATTGTGAAGGGCAAGAAGCTGTTTTTGGAATTGAACAACGGCTATGCCCCGGAAGTTATCGTTACTGACGTGCGACAGGGAACAGAAGGACACGAAGCCTCGGGCGAGCCTGACACTCCTGAGTATATTCCTGCCGAGGAACCTGCTCCGACAATCTTTACGGTATCTATCACTGCAAAGACGGTGGCAGGAGACAGTGAGACTGTTGAAGCAGGCGTAGACCTTTCGGCACTCAACACAAAGAGTATTTACGGTGACTTAATTACGCTTGAGGCGGTAGCGACTGCCGACGGCGAGCAGAATGTGAAGCTTGATGACACTGTAACGTTTACGGAAAATGATGTTCACGGATTTGTAAGCAAGGTGACTTCAAAAGGAACCGACGCTCCTGTAGAGGATGACACAGGAGGAACAGGAGAGAGCGGAACTCCGGCTGTTGTTCAGGTAAGCATCTACAGTTCAAGTAATACGCGCATCACGTTCGCGGCAGGCGAGCATACTGTTCAGATAGGCGGCGTTGACTACAAGATGTCAGTAAAGAAAGCTACCGACTTGGAGCCTTCTCCTGCCCTTGCATACACAGCACAGCTTGACGGCCCTGATGCTATTCAGGCCATGCCTGAGGAGATTTCCGTTCAGGTATGTGCACCTGTTTACGCTGCGGGAAACTTTTTCAGATGGACAGACCCTGAGAGCCTGACATATATCGGAAAAGAGCTTAATTTCCAGCTTGGCATGTCAGGAGTAGGTCTTTCACGCTATGTGCTTGCGAGAATAAAGTACCGCTATTCAGTGGATAAAAAGAAACGTTATAGGTATACTAGAAGTGCGAGTGATTACAAGCCGGGAGCTGACGGATATGGAAACTGTCACCCTATGGACATCAAGTACGATGCCTCGACAAAAATAGTCACTCTCGTAGACAGGCTTGGCGGAGATACTCTTGAAATGAGGCTCCAAAGCTGTGCATGGTTCATGCTTCAGCTTCTCATGCTCATACCTGTAACGGTAATCTAAGGAGGCGGAAATGGATTTACCTAGCGTAGACGACGTTGCTCAGAACCTTCAGAGAGGAATTGACGACATTGACCTTGGAGGCGTACAGCTTCCGAAGCTCAAAGACGGAGCGAACATAATGGTACAGGCAGTGAACACGGTCGCAAAACGGTTCGGTCTCTCCCTGCCTTTTTCGGGGCTTCCTGACGTTCCGACACCAAGCTACCCGTCAAATCTTCCGAAAATGCCAAAGCTGCCTGTTCAGGCTGCTCCTCTTTCAATCCCTAATGTTTTGGGAGGCTCGTGATGAAGCAGCCGTTTAGATTTTTCAGGGGCGAGCTTAACGGCTGGCTTATAAACATTGTATGTACTTTTCTCAACATTTATGTAAAGACAGAAGGGCTTATTGAGGAGCTTGTCTACAACGCGACATTTCAGTGGAAGCTGCCTGAGGACGTGTCAGGAAGCGAGACTGCAATCCGCGAGGATGATATATTCAATATAGGAAAAGTTGCAGGGCTTTTCGGCCCTATGTGGTACATCACAACAAACATGGGGTCTATCCGATTTACTGAGAGCACGATAGGCAGGAGCGGACAGCAGATAAGTGAGCGCGGTCTTTTCAGCATGAGCGAGGAGCAGTTCAAGTATTTTAATGACGGTATCGCACATAATGACAAGGCGAACGACATCAATAAAAATGCTTCAAGCACAAATCGCTCTACTCACCCTGATAGTCGTGTGAATGAGGGAGTTCCCGGAAAGCGACCGATAGGCTGGGTACTGGCAGGAGCAAAGCTCTACCGTGATAACGGAAGCATTGATGAGAGCGTGCTCCACTATTACCCTAGTGACGAGCACCCGGATGGAACATATCCTAGCGAGGGTGACGTTTATATCGACTTCTACGGTGACAGCTTCCTGACTTTCGAGCACAGCTACTCCAAAGAGCTTCCTTTGGACGTTGTGACCTACAAGGCACTTTTGGAAGCGGTTCAGTGGATTAGATACAACGGAACATCAATCATATCGTTCCTTGAGCTTACGCAGATTTTGGGCGGAGGCTATATGAAGAACATCGACATCGTTCAGCATGAAATTGACGGCGTGAAAAAGGACTGGTATGATGTTTATTATGACCTTGACCCTTATGCTGTCAATCAGACAAGGGAAAGAAAATATCTTGCATGGCAGCAGGTCGTGCAGATGAAGTTCAAGCATTTCAGGCTTCATTATAGAAGTGAGGAGGAAATACGTGGCAACAGCTAATAAGGTGAGGAACATACGTTCCCTGCTTACACGAATGGATAGCAACGCAGGACGACCTGCGAACTTCGGATATGAGGATGCCGCCTTCGAGGACAATGACATCGAGGGTGTAGCTTCTTACGATGCTGACAGGGCGCAGAACGTCCCTACAAAAGATTATACGACCTACAATGAGACTGTCCTTAAAAAAGGTATTCAGGCTCAGGGTGCTTCTATCCCGCGTGAGGCGTATAATCACTTTTTAGGACGCTTCTCATATAACCTCAGGAAGCTCAACCAAAAGACAGGCGAGTTCATAGACGCTTTCTTGCAGTACGCCGCCGAGAACGCAGGACTGTACGATGCCGGAACTCAGTACCCTGTAGACGCTATCTGCTACACAATAAGTGTGGTTGACGGCGTGCCTGTCTACACTTGGTTCAGGAGAATAAGCTCAAGTCCTGAGTACCTTCAGAACGTAGCTCCTCCTGCTTCCGCGCACTGGGCAAAGATGAGCGAAGCTACAATGCTTGCAAAGCCTATAACTCAGGGACAGAACCTTGATACGCTCATGGCTGAAGGAGTTTACTTCACGGCAAACGAAAACGTCGGACGTACCCTCACAGGACTTCCAAGCGCAGTAGCCGCATTGGCTTCCCCTGTCTTTGTTCTGACCGTTACAGGAAACTCAAGCATGGTTAAAGTTCAGACGCTTATGGTCGGAACATCGGGAGAGGCAGGAAAGGAATACACCCGCGTGCTTACTCAGAACGGAGTTTTGCAGGACTGGTACCTTTCAAAAAGCCCTACAGGACTTGAGATTGTCGGCGTTTCTGAAGGTGTATTTGCCTTCAGGATTGAGGATATTTACAGGACTAACCCTGACACAGGAGCGAGCGAGCTTGTAGATACAGGACATCTTATCCTTTACTACAACGGTTCAACTCCTCCTGACATGGAGCTTGTGAACGACAGCTCAGACCCGCTCGACGGACACTTGGTATGGAACTACGGCGATTAACGCCTTAAAAATATTTTGGAGGACATATATTATGGCAGAAAGACTTGACCTCGGAAGAGTACGAGGAAACAACGGAGTGAACGGCAACCCCGCCGTAGTGGAAGTTCTTGAGGACACAGCGACAAGCTACATCCTCGGAATTACTTATTTCACCCCTGACGGAACCGAACATCAGATACAGACCCCTAACCTTCTCGGAGCAGAAGGAAGCGCGACATACGTCGTAACTGACAACGCAAGCCTTCAAAAATGGCTTGACGCTGACGACAGCAACGATTACACATACGTTGTGGTAAAGCCGGGAAACTACACTTTGAGCGGAACGCTCAAGCTCGCAGATGCCGGAACACAGGCTGTCTCAGGCTTTGGTGCAGAACTCAGTGGCATTACAATCCGTGGTACAGGAACAGAAGTAAGCGTGGGCCTCAAGGCAGCAGGCTTTGTCGACATGCTCACAGTCATTACTGACGGAAAAACTGAGCTTCGTGAGCTTTCCACGGAGATTAAGGAAATCTCGAAGGCAGACACCCTTATGACAGACGCGACTGCCGCAAACTACAATCTCATGCGCCACGCTGACGGCGGAGTTCAGAGCGAGCTTACAGGCTGTGCCGGAAACAAGGTGGCTTCAGGAATACGCGCAATCAACGAGCCGGGTTCCACAATGCCTTCTGTAATTTATGTGACAGGAGACGGAGACGATTACGTTCTCAAAGGAAACACAAAGCTCCCGGCACATGAGTTCAATATCCCTTCGGCAATCAGACGTGTGCTTGCCTCTGTTGACGGTGATGACCTCTTGAGGCTTCATATCCTGACTACTGACGGAAACCTGTACTATGCCCACGAAAAGCAGTACGTTGACCCTGACACAAGCGAGACACACTACGAGATGGAATATATCCATATCGAAAGCGGTATGCCGAGCGACGACATTATCGACATCATGCACTCGTCTGACACGGCATGGACTGACGCTATGCCTTATCCTGCCATGCTCTCAGCTACACGTGTTTATATTCAGCCGAACCTCAATACTGTGCTCGGCTTTACTCCGACACGTGCATGGACGCTCAGTCAGACAACAGGAACAAGTGCGGTAATCGCTGTGAGAAAGTCAGGAGGAGGCCTCGCGAACGTCCTTTACACAAATCCTTCGACAATCACCGTAAACGACGTTGACGTTACTCTTCCTGCCGCGGCTACGGTTTATGCCGGAGCAGGTCAGCTTTTGGTGAACAACGCTGGAGTTCTGACTGAAATAGCTAACCTTAACGGCGGTACTACATGCACTGAAATCAACGTTGGAGCAAGCACTGACATTTTCTATGACGGTTTTGACGAAAGCGTTTTCGCGGACGCTGAATTTGTTTGTGTCAACGGAAAATGGTTCTCTTCTCCTGTAATCCTGAACGGAGACGTTCTGGGAGTTTCTTTCCCTGCCCTCTCAAGCGGAACAGCATACATGAAAGTAACTGACTGGGGAGGAGAAGTCCTCATAAAGCAGGGAAAAGCAGTTACGGCTAACGGAACGACTCTTGCCTACGTATTCTGCCCGGATGACGCTTCGGCTGCCGTTTGGTTTACTCCTGACGCTTCGCAGGCTCTTTACAAGGAAAACACACTCGGTCTTACAGGGCAGGGCTTTACAGAAAAGGACACGACCGAAGGCGTTGAGATTTTGAAGATGGCTGACGGTACTCAGGTAGTTCCCCGCAAAGTGATGTACTCTGACGTATTCAATCCGAAAAACGGACAGTACAGATGGCTTCGCTTTGACCCGAATAATCATAAAGCTCTCATTATTCAGAAAGGTGTGACCGTAAACGGTAAAGTAAGCGGATATGACGTTGTGCACGAGTTTGCCGAGGACACTTCTTTTGACCTTGGAACGCTCTCAAACGGCGTTGATTACTACGCAGTTCTGACTTATGACGGAAAGAATTTCGGCATGACGGCAAAGACTGCCGCCCAGCTTGCCGAAGGTGACGTAGTTGCAGGACGCTTCCATACAGTGTGCGTTGATTACGGTGACAGCCTCACGATGACAATGCGTGCTTCCTCTGCTGCCTCAGTCACAGCAGGCACTACGGAAATGATGGTTAAGCCTTACAGAAAAGAGACTGACCCTGATTTCTACGCTTTTTACAAGAAAGTAATCACAGCGGTGACTAGCGTGACAAACTACAAGGTCGTTACCTGTGAGCACCCGCTTGCAGGCTACAAGGCAGGAGAAATCATTCCTGAAAGTATTTGGTGCAAGGACTTTTTCCCTGTGAACCTCGTCGATGACGCTGTTGTTTTTGACCAAGACACAGGAAAAGCCATTGACATTTACTTGCAGTCAGGAAAAGGAACTCTGACACGCTCTGCCTACAATGCGGGTGCCGCAACCCATACGGTAAGCCGTACTCCTCTGCTCCATTCAATGGATATGGCGGATGTCGGAAAGAACCTGCTCACTGACTGGGAATTCACTTGTGCAGCCAAAGGCTCTAACGAGACGACCAATATCAAAGGAAGCTCTGACAAGACTTATGTCGGAGGTCATGTTGACACTGCGGGCCGCCGCATGGTTTCCGCCATCGGCTGTGAGGAAATGTGTGGCTATCTGTGGCAGTGGCTTGACGAGCTTGGCCCTGTCGGTGGCACTCAGTGGACGACTGCTGCTGACAGCAACGCCAAGTTCGGACAGAGCTATGGATTGCCATACGTGCTCCTCGCGGGCGGTCTCTGGGATGCCGGTGTGCACTGTGGTTCGGTTGCTCGTGTTACGCTTTGCTCGCGGTCTAACGTGGCTGGCGACGACGGTGGGCGCGGTTCGAGCCGTGTGTGTCGCGGGGGCCGCTATTCCGCTTAGGCGTGTGGCGTAGTGGGCGAGTTGACGGCTCACGCCCGCACAAGCGGGCTAGGCGAGAGCTTAGGGAATGTGCTAGAATAAGAAGTCATGCAGAAGGCGGCAAGCATGAACGGATGGGCGATACACGTCTGTACGTATAACTTCAGGCAGAAAGCTGGCTTCGCAGACCTTTATGGAACGAAAGCAGCATAGGAGGATATATGGCTGATAAGGTTAAGGTATATTTTTGGATTGACAATGGAGTAGCCGTTTGCTCGACTTCTCCTGAACGCGCGGAGCTTGAGTATGGCATAAAATCAAAGCCACTCAAGACTATGGATGCCGAGGAGTTTGCCTCGAAGTACAACGGCATTGTCCGTGTTGAAAACAGCGAGCTTGTGTTCGGCTATTCGGAAGCTGAGATTGCAGAGCAGGAAAAATCAGCGAAGCTCGCTGAGATTGCAGAGCTTAAACAGAAGCTGCGTGACACTGACTACGTGGCTGCTAAAATCGCTGAGGGAAGCGCGACCGCAGAAGAATATGCGGACGTGCTCAAAGAACGTCAGGCATGGCGTGACCGCATAAACGAATTGGAGGCCTAAATGGACTTCAAGGTAAGCAGGAAAGAAAAGAGATGGCAGCCTGACGGAACAGGCGTTGAGGTGCTCGTCGATAACATATTTGACCTCTATCCTGTTTATGGGAACGCCATCAACAAAAATCTCATTACAGACGTGGAAATTCTTGACGACGCGAGAGAAGAGCTTTTAGACAGAGCCATGTTCGCGGTAGTCAAACAGAAGGGTGCTGACCCCGTGGATATTGATGACGGCAACAGATGGGCACAGGCTATGATAGGGGAGATTTCCTCTGTCTCTGTTTTGGACGACGTATTCAAGTCGGTAGCCGTTGAAGGCTCCGGTGTAAGGGTTGCCACGGAGACAGTATCGAACGGAGGCAAGCCCGGCACTGCTTTCGCGGTCGAGCTTGTGGAATAATTTTATCAGGAGGTCGTTATGACAGGACGAACAAAGAAAATGATTTCGGAGCTTGACAGGCGTGCACAGTTCGCGTTCACACGTATGTGTGAACTTTTGGACGAAAGACTTGGCGAGGAAGGATATTACGTTTTCGAGGGACTTCGCAAGAAAGAAGTTCAGGAAGCGTACTATGCACAGGGCAGGGAGAGCCTGTCACAGGTAAATGAAAAGAGAGTGAAAGCAGGCCTTTATCTTCTCAGGAGCGAGAAGCAGAACTACAAGATTACTTGGACGCTCCGCTCGAAGCATCTTGAAGGCAAGGCTATGGATATTCTTCCCCTGACTGCCGAAGGAAATCCTACATGGGACTTGGCTCATTTCAGGGCACAGTTTGAGATTATACGCGACTGCGGACGCGAGGCAGGGCTTGAGTGCGGCGCGGACTGGGAGACTGACAAGCGGGACTGGCCTCACTACCAGCTCAAGGAGGCATAATGCGATGCGAAAGACTCTTTGTATTCTTATCATGCTTCTTCCTGTTTTCTGTATTTCCTGCAAGAGCACAAAGCTCACCTCAGACAACTTTTGGTCAGACGCAGAACTCATCTCAAAGCAGCGGGAAACAATCACAGAACAGTCAAGACTTATCGAACAGCTTGGAAGCGAACTGGGAGACCTTCGACAATCTGTTGAACGAGCAGGAGAAATCAATTCTGACCTTAGAGCTTGGGCTAGAGAGCACCGAGAAATTGAGGCTAGGGTTGTCTCAGAACTGCGCCGACTTGAGGAACTATGCGGACGAGCTGTCAGCACAGATGTTCAAGCGGGACAGGGCACTGATGGAAGCTCAGATGAACTTAGACCGGGAGGAAGCGAAATCGAGTAGGCGGCTCAGGCTTCTTCTCCTGACTTGGGGAATTATCGCAGCTTACGTTGCACTCAAGGCTGTTGTGTGGTATATTAAAAGAAAGCGGCGGTAATTTAATAGAGGGGATATAACTATGGAGAATGTCACAGGGATTGTAAACAGTCCCAACTTTCTGTACCTTGCGGGCTTCGCGCTCGTAGCGATTGTTGTTTTGGCTTGGCTTTCCAAGAAAGGCTTTTTCTCGTACAACGGAAAGGGCCTGAAAGTAGGCAGGAGCGAAAACGACGCCCGTATCATGCTGATGCGTCAGGTTGATTTTGTTGACGCATTTATCCTGTGCAAAGAACAGGAGCTGATGGCGGATTTCCGCAAGGCCGGAATGTCACCCGATGAAATGCACGTGAAGTACGTTTTCGAGAAAATGCTCGACCAAGTAATGTACTGGCTTTTGGTGAATAACATAAGGCTCGACAAGCAGTATGTTCAGGCGAAAGCGAACGAGAGCCGCATGACAATCAACGCCGCTATCGGCGATGTCAACAAGCAGTTTTTGGAAATGCCTCAGGTGCAGGAAATAATGGAACGCATAAGCGTCGAGTACACGGAGGAGCTTCTTTCGGGTCTCGTACAGATAAAGATTGAGGAGGAGAAAAATGCTGGTTAAAAAAGCATCATTCTTGGTAACCAATTCAAGCGGAGTTGAAAGCCGTATCATAGCTGACAAGGCTGAGACAGCGGCACATGTCTTTGAAAAAGACAGCGACCCCGTTACTCAGGTAGTGCGCGAGCACACCGTACAGGACTACGTGGCTGACGCTGACGTATATTTTCAGACCGAAGTCGCTCCGGCAGGAGCTGTCGCAGCAGGCTGCTTGGCTTTCCCTCAGGGACAGTTTCATAGGACAGCAGGCGACAAGGTTATTTTCGCCGCTCATGCAGCAACAGGCTGGAAACTCGACGGCTGGTACAGGAACAGTGAGAAGCTTACTGAGGACAGCGAGGCTGAAATTGCAATCGCGCCTATCACTGTAGGTGAGAATGTTCCTGCAATCTACAAGGCATTGTTTGTGCCTGAAGGAGAGTAATCAAATGAAAAAGCCCTGAGGATTACTCAGGGCTTTTCTTATTCTGTATCCGGCTCCGCCTATAATTCTTCTTCCTGCTCCCTGTCAGACAGATTCAGGATGACAACTCCGGCTGCCACGGACATCAGGCACAGCGCAAACATAACCGTGATAACCGTATCAACTACCTCAATCATACAGCCTCTCATCCCCGTAAATGCAGTGATAGATTGTAGGCTTGAGCAGCTTAATCAGGGAGAAACCTTTTCCGATTTTGTCAGGCCATACAAGACAATACCCCGGAAACGGAGGCATGAGCGGCACGCAATCATTCACGTGCTGATACTGATGCACAACGCCTGTGCAAGACTTAACATAGTCTTTTGTTTTCTTTCCCCAAAGAGGTTTCGGGGCACCGAAAGTCGTGACAGCGGCTTTTCTTCCTGTCCTGTAGTGGAAGTCCTCGGCGGCAAGCAGGGAAATAGCTCCGCCGTAGCTCCAACCGCAGATATGGGGAGTGTACTCTTTGTGCTCGTCGCAGGCCTGAATGAACATCTTCATAACCTCGTCGTTGCAGCTCTTCCAAGCATCCCCCCAGCCGCAGGCACAGCGCATTACGCTTTCCTGCTTCTTGTAAATCTTCACAGGGAAGCGGAGATTGTTAATCCAGTCACGACGACCGTTGCTTTCCTCAAATACAAGATAAACGGTTTTGTCATTATCGTGAACGATTACCGCCCAGTCCACATGGTCTCCTGACGTTGTGAAATGGGTTTCTTTGATGAAATTAAACATTTCCCAAGGCTTCATTTTTAATCCTCCAATTTGCCGACTACTCTCAGGCGGTCAAGCCACCTGCTCATCTTGCTTTCATAATCGCACGGAGTAAACTCCTCGTCAAGCAGATAAAGGCAGCATTTTACATCTCCTGCTTCCTCACGTAGCATATTAAGAGCCTCGTTCTCTGTCACAGGTGTAGGGTTGTCGCCACGAAGCTGACGAGCGCGTTTAAGCGCGGCTTTAGAAAGCTCAGCGCACTCCTCAGCAAGCTGCTCATAAATTGCCGCCTTCGGTAAAACGTCCAAGAGCTTCTGTTTCATTTCTATCTTATCACGAACCTCTTTCAGGCAGTAGCTCATTCCTTAACCTCCGTAAACTTGTCCTCACCCATCTCTGTGTGGAAGTTCACTTTCAGATACCCGCTGGCGTTGATAGTATCAACAGCAATCGCACGCACGCCGTAAAGAAGCACAGCAGCAGCAGGAAAAGCGCACAGGCGGTAAAAAGCGTTCTTAGCACCTTCGTTGCCTGCTTCCTTAGCCTTGCGGGTAAGAACCTCGCAGAAGATGTAGTCCGTTCCGTCAACGTTACAGATGTAGCTCCCGGCGTCATAAATATCGCACACATATCTTTTTGCGGTAGATTTCCTGTGCGAGTGCTGAAATCTCCTAGTGTCTACACCTGCCTTTATAGGAGTTTGTTTAGTTGTCTTTGCCATTACTTTACCCTCTTAATACCATTGTGTACGCCGCCTGCAATACCGTAGGCTCTTAAATCGTACTTAGCCCTGGAACCGTCCGTGCGGACAAGCAGGAGGAAACCTTCGTGAAGTTCCCAATAACTGCACATATCATTGATTACATATCCGTCCTCACGGCGGATAATCTTTACTGAGAAGAGCTTAGGCTCTTCCTGCTTACTTTTCATATATTCCTCCTACTCGGCGAGTTCTATTTATCCTCGCTCTTAATTCCTGCCGCAGTGCACATTGACTGCCATATATCTGCCAAAGCAGCAGAAGCTGTCCCGATACGCGCCGCAAGTATGTCTGCCAGCTCTTTTGAAAGCGACGCGCTTTTCATGCTTACAAGCACCTTGTCAAGGAGCACCTTAGCCTCAAGCAGATTGTTTACGCTCTGAACGTCAGCCTCGACCATAGTCGCCGCACGAAGCCCGTAGCCGTCAATAAGTCCCTTCATATCAGGAAGGGCGACATATCTTGTCCCGTCAGAATAGCCTCCGTTCTCGTAAAGAACCACAAGGCCGCCCTCCTTGACAAGCTCATCATCGTAGCTGTCGGTCATAGCCTCACGCACGATGTCACTGTCAATGTACCAGTCTTTCCATTTTTCTGCCATAAATGAAACCTCACCTATAAAGTATTATAAAACTTTTCAAAAGTTTGTCAAGTTATTTCCGAAAAGATTTTACTTTAATCCCATCAGCAGGATTTACAGACACTGTGCGGTCGTTTCCTGTTATCGTCATAGTTCTTCTAAATTGTACAACGCTTTATAAAAGCGTATCAACTGTTTTCAAGATAAGCTATCTCAAAATCAAGGTACTGTCTTGCTTTCTTTAAGTCCTGCAAGACTGAATTTCCCTCCTTGCGTCCGTTTCGTGAAATATACTTCACAACGTTTCCAAGGTTGAAATTCAAATCCCAGTCGCGAATAACGTCCTTAGGCTCATACTTACGACCTTCACAATAATGATTAGGATGACCGATAATATCGTTATATTTATCCTTATCCTCACTAAGACTGTCCCAAACATTCTCCTTAGCAGGTTTTTCAAAGTTCTTTTTCATTTACTACCTCACATCTTAACAATTATCTGCATTGATACGTGCCTCATTTATATCATCCGAAAGCCTTGGGTATCTTCCGCAGCCTTTAATCTCAGGACATTTCTTGCCATACCACAGGCAGGCAGGAGCAGAGCAATAGCCGACAGCCTGCAAGAACGGGTCTTTGCTTGCCTTCAGCTCCATAACTAAAG